>Ga0118677_10002611_pt1 | contig 35843 bp, 28 predicted proteins | sample AliMusrvi5mmetaG_FD_86154 | JGI IMG/M metagenome (GOLD analysis project Ga0118677, IMG submission 86154)
CGTTGGCACCGGGGCCGCCTGCCGGGCACTGCTTGCCGGGAGGCGGGTTGCAGCTTCTCACTATGATCACTCCCGGCGTTTCCTTGCCGGGCGGGTAGTACGTTTCGCCGCTCTTCCTGGAGCACACCTTGTCGGCGTTCTGGAAAGTCGGGCTGTTCGGGTTCACGTTGCCGAGGCTTTGGTCCTGGCTTCCATTGGGGTCGGGGAATGCCGGAACCCCGTTGGCGCGCATGCACTCGGCGTACTTCAGCTGCACGGCCAGGGATGGCCCCTGCGGGGCAGGCTGGCCGCCAAGTTTCACGAGCTGATCGCGGCGTCCTCTCTCCTGCCGTCCGGGGTGAACGCCAGCCTCGTCGGCCGGGTTCAGGTCGTTGACGCGACGCCGTACCTCGACGAGGAGTGCGTGACGGAGGATTCGATCAAAGTCGGAGATGCGGCACTGGCTCTGGATCCTCTCTCGTCCAGCGGAGTACAGAAGGCCATTCAGTCCGCGCTCGCGGGCTCGGCGGTCGTCAATACTCTATTGCGGCGGCCCCGGGCCCAGGCCCTGGCGCGGCAGTTCTATCGCGAAAACCTCAGCGAGGCCTCGACGCGGCACCGTGCCTGGGCACGCGGCCATTACGCCCAGGTTGCCGCCAACCGGACGGCGAGGTTCTGGCGGGAGCGGGCTCGATCAACGACTTTGCCGGTCCTCGCTGCGCCGGGAGCCGCCGCCACCGTGCCTCCTGATGCGACCCTACGGCTATCCCCGGGGGTGGAGATCGTCGAACTGCCGTGCGTCGTGGATCGGTACATCGAGGCGCGACCGGCCGTGCGCCACCCATCCCTGGCCGCCCCCGTCGCCTACATGGGAGAGGTCGAGCTAGCCCCGCTGCTGCGGTGTGTGCGGAGCGGAATGACGACACGAGACCTCGCGCGATCATGGATGCCGCGGGTACCGCCTGCAAAAGGAATGGCGATTGCACAATGGTTGGTCTCTCGCAACTTGCTGGTCCCCCTGGCGGGCGCGCCGTCCACGACGGAAAGGAGCGGTGTGTGACGCAGACGCTAACCGAATGGTTGAGAGCGAATGATCTCGCGGAGTTCGAGGCGGTGTTTCTGGAGAATCAGGTGGACTTGAGGACCCTCGAGATCCTAACGGAATTAGACCTCAAGGAGCTCGGATTGCCTTTTGGTCCGCGCAAGCGGATCCTCAACGCGATCGCTGAGTTGAAGCACCAAGTCGTGCTCTCGCGGGCGGCGGTTGAGCCGCGGGCGGCGGACACCTCGTTGGGCGAGCGGCGGCAGTTGACCGTGATGTTCTGCGACCTGGTGGGATCCACTGCTCTGTCCACGGTCCTGGATCCCGAAGAACTGCGCGAGCTGATACAGACCTATCGCAAGGCCTGTGGTGAAGTGGTCATACGTTATGATGGCTACGTGGCACAGTATCTGGGCGACGGGTTGATGATCTACTTCGGTTGGCCTAAAGCGCACGAGGACGCCGCCGAGCGTGGCGTTCGCTCCGCGCTGGAGATCGTACGAACTGTCAAAGCGATACGCGCTGCGCAGCCTCTGGCGGTTCGCATCGGTCTGACGACTGGAACAGTCGTGGTGGGCGACGCGTTACAAAATGACACCACCGGGGCTATGACGGCGGTAGGAGAGGCACCTAATCTGGCCGCACGGCTCCAGGCCCTCGCGGGCCCCGAGGAAATCGTCATCGGGCCGGGGACGCGGCAACTAGTGGGTGATGTATTCGCCCTCACGGACCTGGGCCCGCACCGGCTCAAAGGGATCACGGAACTTGTGCCGGTATGGCGGGTTGACGCACTGCGTCGAATGGAAGGGCGTTTCGACGCCGCACATGCCGGGAAAAAACTGACCGCCCTGGTTGGTCGGGAAGCAGAGCTGGCGTTGCTCCTTCGCCTTTGGCTGCGGGCGTGCAAGGGTAACGGACAAGTAGCCTTGGTCAGCGGAGAAGCGGGGATCGGCAAATCGCGGCTCTGCCAGGCGCTGCGCGAGTGCCTCGCGGAGCCTCATACTACTCTCCGCTACCAATGCTCCCCACATTACACCAATTCAGCCCTGTACCCCATCATCGAGCAGTTCGAGTTCGCCGCCGGGTTCTCCCGCGACGACACGCCCGAGCAGAGGCTGGACAAGATCGAAGCCTTGCTTGCGGGCAACACACTACGGATCGACGAGTCAGCCCCGCTGATCGCGGACCTGCTCTCCTTGCCGACCCACCGCTACCCATCGCTCAACCTCTCGCCGCAGCGGCAAAAGGAAAAGACGCTGGAGATTCTGGCCGGGCAGGTGGAAGCGCTGGCCCGCAGGGGACCGGTCCTGATGGTGTTCGAAGATATCCACTGGGTGGACCCCACCAGTCAGGAATTGATTGAGACACTAATCTCGAAACTGCGAGGTCTGCCCGTCCTGCTCGTGGCGACTCACCGCCCCGAGTATGCCCCGCCGTGGGTGGGTCAGCCCAACGTAACCAGCCTCGCACTCCACCGCCTGGAACGGGGCAGTGTGACCGAGTTCGTCAGCAAGATGACCGTAGGCCGGGGGCTTCCGCCTGAAGTGCTGGAGGAGATCCTCTCCCACACCGATGGTGTGCCGCTGTTTGTCGAAGAGCTGACCAAATCAGTGCTCGAATCGGGAATGTTACGTGACGACGGGGACCACTACACGCTGCAATCGCCGTTGCTCGCGATGGCCATCCCGACATCCCTGCGGGACTCTCTGGCGGCACGTCTTGATCGCCTCGCCCCGGTCAAGGAGATCGCGCAGATCGGCGCCTGCATCGGGCGCGAGTTCTCCCACGAACTGCTTGCACGGGTCGCGGGGCTGGACGGTGCATCACTTGAGTCGGCGCTCGACAGGCTGGTCAACGCCGGGTTGATCACTCGCCGCGGCGCGCCCCCCGACGTCATCTACGCTTTCAAGCATGCACTGGTGCAGGACGCCGCCTACGACCTGCTGCTGAAGAGCAAACGCCTCCAACTGCACGCCGGCATCGCGCAAGCGCTGGAGACCGGCTTCCCCGATGAGGTGGTTCACAAACCCGAGTTGCTGGCGCATCATTACACCCAGGCGGCTAATCTCGTTGCAGCAATCCCGCTGTGGCGCAAAGCCGGCGCTCTTGCGATTGGCCGGGTGGCCATGCGCGAGGCGGTGGCCCATCTGCAAAGAGCCTTGGGACTGGCCGACCAATTGCCGCCCTCCGCGGAACGCGAACAGATTGAGCTCACGATACGTGAGCAACTCAACGCGGCCTGGGCCGGCTTACAGGGATGGGCGGCTGAAGAGATCGGTCTGAACACGGGAGCGATTCTCCGGTTGGCCAGGAGCCAGCGCAACGTCCAGAGTCTATTGCTTGGTCTGTGGTGGATGTGGACGACCACGATCACCCAGGGACGCATCGCCGACTCGTTGCCCTGGGCTCAGCGCTTGCTGGATGAGGGGGGCGAGGCCGAGGACGTCGATTTGCAAATCTTCGGAGCCGCCGCCACCATGGTCTCGCGGTTCTTCCTCGGCCAGTTGAGCGAGGCGCGCTCTCATGCCGACCGCGTGCTCGCGCTCTACGACCCACGGCGCGCCGAGCGGTGGATTCAGCTCACGGGACATGATCTAAGGACCTTCGTCGGCGTCTATTCTTGTCAATGGATCTGGATGCAGGGCCACCCCGACCAGGCCGTGCAGGTAAGCGACGAGAGCAGTGCTCATGCTCGCAGTGTCGGGCATGCCTTCAACCTCGTGTGGGCATTGACCTTTTGCGCCTACCCTTTCGCCTACCGGCGCGAACCCGAGCGGCTGCTTGAGCAAATCGGAACCGCCGACCGGCTCGCACGCGAACAGGGGTTGGCGTTCATCTACCAGGTGTCGGTGCCGCAGGCCGTGGGCCTGGCGCAGCTCCAGCAAGGCCGGCCGCTCGAAGGCATCCCGTTGTTGCAGAGGGGCATCGAGAGTTGGAGCAAGGCAGGAGGCGGGGTCCGCATCCCATTTCTGAAAGCAGTTTTGGCGGAGGCCGTGGCGCTCCAGGGCGACCTGGCCACCGCCTCCCGGCTCATCGACGAGTGCATCGAGCAAATCGAGCGACCGGCATTCCAGGAACGCATCTGGTTGCCCGAGGTGCTGCGAATCAAAGGCTCGATCCTGATCCGCCAGGGCCGCGACGAGGAAGCCGAGGCCCAATTGCGCGCCGCCATCGATTGCGCGCGTCAGCAGGGGACCAGGTCCTGGGAACTGCGCAGTGCCGTAACGCTGGCCACGTTCCTGACGACGCGCGGACAGCGCGCCGCCGCGCGTGACCTGCTCTCGCCTATCTGCTCTTGGTTCACCGAAGGTGCGGATACGAAGGATCCGATCGAAGCCAGGGTGCTGCTCGATGAACTCTCCTCCTGACCTTGGCAAACGGCGGGGCCGTTTGACGGCGGACCGGATCGATGTAAATATAAGTCTGCCAATTGGCATGCATAACGTATCATTACAATCAAACCATAGCACCTCTCCATCTCCTCCACACCAACGTTGAATCATGACTAAGAAGCCTGCACCACGAAACGGGAAACCGAAATTGGACCCTGGCCTGCTGCGCGCGCACCAGGCCTACGAGGACGCCATCAACTCGAACAGCACCGACCGCGTCATGGCCATGTACGACCAAGCCGCGGTGATCATGCAGCCGGACGGGAAGATGGTCTCCGGCCGGCGCAACGTCCGGAAATGGGTGGACGACTACCTCAAGGCTTTCAAGACTCACTGGACCAAGGTGGTGCAACTGAATTGGATCGGCGGCGATTATGGATTCGACCAGGGGCACGACACCGCAGTGGACATTCCGCGTGCCGGCGGAGATCCCATTCACAGTGACTGCAAGGGGATCTTGATCTACAAGCGACAGAAGAACGGCGATTGGCTCGTGTTTCGCGACATCTGGAACAACAACAAGCCACCGTCTGGCAGTTGAGCGGCCCTGCCTCGCCATCCAAGGCAAGCCAGGTTCTTGAAAAAGCGCCGACATCGCCGCGATTAGCCGCCACGCGGATTTGAGGCGGGTTCGTTCCGTCCGCCAGCCGCCCGGACGCATGGGGCGCCCTTGCCGGGAGTCCCCCCGGAGCCTCGCCGGACACTCCCCGTAGTACCTCCGTTAGCCTAACGGAGGTACTACGGGGAGTGTCCGGCGAGGCTCCGGCGCGGCCACGGGGTTGCTACAGGGGTATTTGCGGGACCGGAACGTAAGGGTGGAGCGGGCCGCTGGACGAGTGGTTCGGCCTCCCGGGGGGCCAGGCCAGGCGGTGGAGGGTCGCCAAGGCGCAGGAAGCCGGCAAAGTGCCAAGGCCCAGGTGCCGGGGACCCAAATCCGAAATCGGAAGCCCGAAATCCGAAACAAATCCCAAGTCCCAAGCAGAGAATGACTGAAACCACCTCCCAACGGCGGGTTTTGAGCATTGGCTCATTGGAGTTATGGATTTGTTTCGGATTTCGAGCTTCGGATTTCGAGTTTTCGCGCTCCGCAGGACAGTAGTTCGCGCATACGCCCCGACCCTGGCCGGGGTAGCGACTGCTGGGAGTCCCCGACGAGCGTCTCTACGGGGTTGCGGCAGAGACGCGGGCGCGGGCCACTTTTGGGGCATCCGTCCAGCCGTCAATGTGCTGGCAGGTGCGAATCCAAATGGCCGTGCCGGCTTTCGGCGTGCCATACCGAGCAACGTAAAGCTCGGTGATGTCGCTCCAGCCGTCGGTCGGGGGTGGCAGCAGCCCCAGAAAAGGGAAGTGCTGCACACAGCGAACGCCAGTTCGGACCGGGGCAGCGCCTTGCACCAGCGTGTACTGGGCCGGCGGAGTTGGGACGCGGAGCTTGAGAGTGATCTTGCCACCAGTGTTAGTAATGTCCAACTCGGCCACGGGGTTGCGACGGAAAACCGGCTCGGCGGGCGGGAGGTCGAACTGGGGCAGGCCGAGGTCGGCGCGCCGGGCGTTGATGCTGACAAAGAAGTGGTAGCAATTGAGGCGCACCTGGCGGCCCGATTCGGTTATGAAGTATTTGTTGGCCGAGGCCACGCGCCAGACGGAGCGCTGTTCGGGGGTGAGAATGCGCCAGCGGCCGGAGACGGTGCCGAAGTTGCTGCGGTTGCACTGTTGGTCAGCGGTGCGGGGATTGCGCGGAGTCACGTACTGGCGCGCGACCTTGCCGTAACGGGTGTTGAGATAGACAACAGAGCCCTTCCGGCCCGACTTTGGAATGGAGCTGATTTTCATGTTGTTTCAGGCAGGGGACGCATGCGAATGAAGCCCTCCTCCACGACGCTGTAATGGCCCTGCCAATCCGTGCGCGAGGAGAGGATGCCCGTCGGCGCAAAGACGCACGGCTCATGCGGCGGTTGCAAAGACCTTCTCTTCGCTGATCCGTGCCTGGGCATAAGACGCACAGGCGCGCGACTGTTCTTGAGTTATACGGTAGTTGCTGAGGATTTCCTGCTCCGCCCAGCCCTGCGCAATGAGGCCCAGCACGAACTCGACGGAAAGGCGAGTGCCCCTGATGACCGGCTTGCCTACGAGCACCGCGGGGTCAGCCGTGATGTAGTCCTGCCATTTCATGAATCGAATTTAACCTTGCAAGGGGCCGATTGCACGGAGAATCTCGACAACGCTCAGACCATAGGTTCGCCCAGGTCCTGTTAGCCAACACCGAATGTTCGGAAGGTGTTGGGGCCTAGTGGCTCGTGTTTAGGCCGGTTTGCACATCGGTGCCGGACTGGTCCAAGATCGCCTGCGGTCGGCGGAACAGGCAACCCAGGACTGTGGCGGCCTTCAGCCCTTTCTCCAGGGTGACGGCGTGTTTGCCCTGGACCATGAAATCACAGCCCTTCACCACCATCACATGTGATACATCGTGGCCGAAGCCGGGCAAGTCTGTGGCGGCCAGGGGATCAGGCGCGTGGCGGCAGCAGCTTTGGAGGAAGCTTGCAGCGCGGTGCAGGCAGGAGTAGCGTTTGGGCATGATTCAAGCCGCTGACATTCAGCAGATGAGTCTGGAGGAGCAGCTCCAGGCGATGGAGTTGCTGTGGGCTTCGCTGTCGCGTAAGCCGAACGCGGTGCCGTCCCCGGATTGGCATGGAGACGTTCTTGCCGAACGGATGGCTAAGATCGAGCGGGGCGAAGGTGAGTTTCTGAGCATGCCGCAGTTGAAGGAGCGCTTGCAGAAGCCAGCGTCATGAGGCAGGTGGTCGTCCTGACGGAGGCGGCCGAGGACCTGGCGGAGGCGCGCAGGTTCTACGACCTGAGGGAACCCGGTATTGGGGACTACTGCGTGACTCGCTGCTGGCGGACATCGAGAGTCTGGCCTTGTATCATGGTATTCATCAGCGGCACTGGAACTGTTTCCGCATGTTGGCGAGCCGATTTCCCTTTGGCATCTATTATGTGGAAGCTGAGCAGGAAACGAGAGTCGTGGCGGTGCTCGACCTGCGCCGGAGCCCGAGTTGGATCCGGCAGCAGGTGAGACGGAGGCAGTAAACGTTAGTCAATGGGGTTTTACGAGGAATTGCAGGGCGAGAATGTATGGCTGGTCGTGGCGGACGACGAAAGAATGTTTCACGGCGTTGCGGAACGCGAGGGCATCCGATGTGTGCATCCGGTGCCGACATATCTGGATTTGAAGGACCATCCTGAAAGGTCGGCGGAGGCTGCGGAGCGGTCGCACCGGAGGTTCTTGAGCAGAGACGGCTATGCCTGAAAAACCAACCACCGCCGCTGGTGGTTTCCGTGGCAGGCCACGTCAAACACCGAATGTTCGAACGGAGTTGGGGCTAGTTGCTCGTGTTCAGGCCGGTCTGCACGTCGGCGCCGGACTGGTCCACGATCGCCTGCGGTCGGCGGAACAGGCAACCCAGGACCGTGGCGGCCTTCAGCCCTTTCTCCAGGGTGAGGGCGTGTTTGCCCTGGTCCATGAACTCGCAGCCGTTCACCACCAACCGCCCGCCCGCAGCCCGGATGCATGGGGCGCCTTTGCCCGCATGGTCCCAGCCATAGAAATGGCAGGCCGTGAGGAGCAGTGAACTGGCCCCGGAGTGGCGGACGTGTTCAGAGGTCGCAGCAGTGCCCCAGAAGCCGCAGTTGGCCAACTTGACCGGACCCTGATTCTGCGGCCCCACCTCAAACGTGCCCATGAACTGCGCGTTGGCAAACTCCACGCCCGCATGCGGTTGCGTCCGGTCCACCCGCACTGCCACCGGGCAAATGTCGCTGCCCGACTGGGTAATCACGGCGTTGCCCGGCCCGTGGCCGAAGTCGTCGAAATGAAAGCCGATCTTGGGGAAGATGACGAAGCTGTTGCTGATGAACTCCCAATCAGTCTTGCCAATCTTAAACCCCACCAGGTTCTTTTCCAGGTAGGCTTGGATATCCCCGCCGGGGAAGCCGGGCTTCAGGGCCATGCGCGTCCAGAAGTTGGGATTGAAATGGACATTCTCAACGCGGCCGATGTCCGTACACTGGTCGATGTAAACGCCGGTTTTGAGCGGGCAGGCGAACACGTTACGGATGAGATGCAATTCATTCCATTTAGTGCCCACGTCAATGGCCTGGTAGGGGTTTGTGAGCGTTAGATCGAGCACTTGGCAAAGCTCGCCATCCACCCGGATTGACCACGGATAAGCCGCAACCTCGGAGAGCGTCTGCTCAGGATAATGGATGATCAGGTTTCGAACAACCCCGTTAGGCTTGAGCGTAATGAGCGGCTCGCCCTCCGCCTGCCCGCGGCCGCCGCGTGCCAGCAACACCGTGCTGATGGGATGCTCGCTGTGGGGCACACCGCCCGACGCGCCGCATAAGGTGACGCCCGGCGGGACAGTCAACGCCCCATCCAAACGATAGAGTCCGGCCGGCACGTAGCAGATCGGGCCCTTCGTCTGCCCCGCATCCAGGGCGGCCTGTAAGGCTTTGGTGTCGTCGGTCTTGCCGTCACCTTTGGCGCCGTGTTGGCGGGCGTTGACGCCAGAAGTCGCCGCGAGTGCCGGCGTCTGGTCCGTCTCGGCTCCGTAAGCCCTTGTGGATACCAGTCCGGCTGCACCAAGCACACCCGCGGCCATGGCGGAATGCCCTACAAAACTGCGTCGCGAAAGGCGGGAGGATTCTTTTTGCATGGCCCAGACTATCAGGTTGGTCACTTCGTGACCAGATCGTCCGCGGTCCATATGACCCTGTCCGGACCGGCAGAGCGTATTTCCATCTCGGCGCCCGAGAGTTGATGGAAGAAGAACGGGGTGCCCCAATAGTCCACGAGTTCGCCCCGAGCATTAATCCGCAGGCCCGAATCGTCAGTAATAAACATCACCTGCTTTGGGTTGTCACCGTTCAATGCCTTGGTGATCTCAGGGTTCATGCCGACAGGGTTGCCGCCGAATCGTGAGCCGTAATTGTGAACGGCGATGCGCATGTTGCCCAGCAGCGTGGCCGGCTCCATCGCCGGGGGAGTGTCGGCTGACCCGAGGAGGAAAGGGGTAGCCGTTGGGACAGGCATAGTCGAGTAAGTGGAAGGGGTTGTGGACGGGGCAGAGGTGGTCGCTCCAGGGCTTTCAACTCGATTCGGAACCGTGGGTTCCCCAGAGGTGGCGGGCTGCTCCTGAGAAGCGGCTGACGTCGGACCAGGGGAACTGTATTGATTCGACTTCGTCGCTGGCCCACCCGGAGAATGCAGAACGTAGACTGCCGCCCCGATACCGGCACAGAGGGTGAGGATGAAGAACAGCCTTCTCAAATGAACCCCAGATTGGAGGCCGCAAAACGTCCAAGATTGGGGAAGACGGTCGTGAGATTATCGTTGTCGACGCCGAACCAGGTTGCCAGGGTGGCGAAGTATTGGTCGCAAGCTGTCGTGGGGATCCAGCGACCAGTGCTGGTATCGTCGGGACCATTCACAGCCAGTGTGGGATACGCGCCATAAGTTTGCTGGCCATGGATAGCGCCGCCCATGACGAGGTGATGGCTGCCCCAGCCGTGGTCGCTGCCCTGGCCGTTGGAGGGAAATGTGCGCCCGAAGTCGCTGCAGGTGAAGGCGGTGACCCGCTGAGCGAAGCTGGCATCTCCGTGGAGGGTGCCAATCTGGTCCATGGCGCTCTGAAAGGCGTACATGCATTGGCTCAATTCAGCGAACAAGTTCGCATGGGCGCCATTGAGCACCGAACCGCCGCCGGGGACATCCGTTTGGCCGCTGTGCAGGTCATAGCCGCCTACCTGGCAGAAGAAGATCTGGCGCCGCATGCCAAAGCCACCGCGGGCCGCGGCGCGATGGCCTGCTTCGATGAGGCGGGCAATCATCTTGAGCTGGAGACCGAGCGAGGAGTTGAATTTGGCCCCACTGGTAGGTGTAGTTACCTGGAAGGTGCCAGATCCCGGGAAAGGCGTATTCCAGAACTGCTGGGAAGAGGAAGGGTCAACGGTGGCTTGGATTGCGGTTTTTAAAAGCGCGCCGGTACTAATGGAGTGACTGGCGACGCCGGCATAGGCCTGGGCCTGAAGGTTGTTATACGACAGGCCAAGGATGTTGGTCAGGGCCTGCAGTCGAGCGCCGGTAACCCCCTGGAGGCTGACGGCACCAGAGGTGGAGACGGAGTATTGGGACACGGCGTTGCCAACCTCGAACGTGTTCGCGCCCGCCAAAGTGACCGAGAGGGAAACCGGCGCCCCGGGTTGGACCGCGTTGAGCAGATCGGCGCAGCGACCTCCCCAGCCCGTCAGAGCAGGCTGGTCGGGAACGGAGGTCTGCCACTGGGTGACTTGGTCGGCGTGGGAGAAAAGCTGGGGAGGTTTGCGGACTGAACCTGACTGATATTGGGCGCGGGTCATGGGGTAAACCAATGTGCCGGTATTGAAGAGAATCGCGAGCCGGCCCTGGCCAAAGAGATCATGTAGCTGACTGCAGCAGGGGTGCAATCCATAGCTGTGACCATCGCTAATCAGCGGGGCGATCGGGAGAACCGAGCTCTGAGGAATAGCCAGGACCGGTGTTCGAATCGTGGCGTAGTTATTGTATTCAGAGGTAGTCGTCGGGATGATCAGATTGTTTGAGTCGTTGCCGCCAGCCAGGAAGATGCATACCAGCGCCTTGTAATCCGTGATGTTGCTTTGGGCGACCGCGGCGTTCATGAACTGCAGGTCGCGAATGGCGAAGCTCATGGCTGCGGTGCCGACGGCGGCACAAGCCGCCTGGCGTATGAACTCGCGGCGGCTCAGCACGGCGGAGGTTGCTCTTTCCATAAGGCTATTTCTGAGTGATGAAATCGGGGGAGTTGATAATGAGGTGGACGACCGCCCGGACGCGATCCCGCATTTGGGTGTGGGTAGGAGTGGTGTACGCGAGGGAGCTTGCGTAATTGACGATAGGGGCCTTGGCCGCGGCGCTCAGTTGGCCGCCGCAGAGCAACGAGTTCAGAGAATCCACCAGCCCCGGAATGCCGGCGTTGGAAGTGTTGGCTGGGGTCATCCAGGGGCCTAAATCAATCACGATAGCCCCGCTGCCATTGTTGAAGCTGCTGATGCCATTGGTGTTGTTGACATTCCCAAGCATTCCGCCTTCGAGGAAATTCATCTGCCAGGAGACCGTCGTGTCCGAGGTAAGTTGAAACTCAGGTGTGGTCAGGCCCGCGGCGGTGAGCGCCCCGGGGAACTTGTAGCCCGGGAAGAAGAAGTTGAAGACCGTGGGCGAATTCAAGGGCGTCTGTTCCAAGCTGGACAGGGAGCCGGTATCGGTAGGGCCCAGAATCCAGGTGCCCCACTGGATTAGGACATTGCCGGAACGGGGGAACGGTGGAGCAACCAGCGGGAAGACGGTGGCGCTGTTTTGGGCTCCATTGCCAGCCGCCGGTATGACCACTGTGAAGTGCGTCGCCTCGGGAACGGTCAGCACTTGGTATTGGCCATCGGCCGGGCTGGCGGCGGCAGTGAAATTGATATGGACGTAGTCCCCGGGATTCAGCCCGTGCGGCATGGTAGTGCCATACGTCAGGTTGGTCTTGCTGGAAACTACATAGCCACCGCCCGTGATCTTAGGCATCACGCAGGCGCCCGTCCTTGAAGAAGCATCGGCGGTCAGGACGGCGAAGTTATTGCCGTTCGTGCTGGATACGACCTGGTAGGTTCCGTTGGAAGCCCCGCCACTGGCGAACTGAAGATAGACCGGCTGCCCCAAGGTAACCGCGTGGCTGCTAATGGTGACATAGACGACGTTAGTGGTGACGAGGCTCGCTGTGAGGGCGTTGGAAATTGTGGCGTTAGCTGCCTGGGAGTATGTGCCGCTCGCAAAGCCCGGAGCGGTCAAGGTAAAGCTGGTTGGTGTGGTGGTGTTGACGCTGTAACCGCGGGAGGCCGGTGCGGCTTTTCCGCTAGTGTCCGTAAAGGAAAGGAACACCGTATCGCCGGAGGTGCCGAGACGGTGGGGGTTGGCGGTGTTGACGGTGATCGTCTGGTTGGTCGTCTCGCTGTAGGTTCCCTCCAGTGGGGCGGGAGCCGGGAAGGCGCGCGCCGTGGCGGTGACGCGCAGCAACGGTTCGCGCTGCTTGCCAAAGCTGGCGGCGGTCAGCGCGACCGAGCTGCGGGCTTCGTAATCCAGCAGGATGGCCTTGATGACCGCCTGCATGTCGCCACGGACCCCGAGGCCGTTGTCGTTAAATGCTTGGACAACGCGGTAAAGGTAACCCGAGCTGGGACTGCTGGTCACCAGCCTTTGAATTAGCTGCCGGCAAATAAATGGTCCGACGTTCTGGTGATTAAAGATCGAGTCCAGCGCCAATCCGAGGTCCTGAGAGCAGTAGGTGTCGAAGTTGGTGCTCGATGGGTCGGCCTGGCTTCCCCAGGCCTGCGGCAGGACGACGTTATCCAGCAGCAGTTTGGTGTTTAAATCATGGTGGGTCGGCACCAGCACCATTGGGTTAGTATAATTCGCGCTGGGACTGAAGTTAGTGGGCAGGCGCCCGCTGGCCTGGTTTGGCTGGTAATAATTCCAGCCAGTGAAGGCGGCAGCAAAGCCATTGATCCCATTCTGATCATACGTAGGCACCAGGCTGCCGGTCGAGTCCATGACCAATGAACCGTCCGGCCAAAGACGGTTGAGCCCGATGGAGAAGAGCTGTTGAATTTCGCGGGCGTAATTCTCGTTGGCGTGCGTGCCTTTGATGAGACTGCCTTTGTCGTTACCTTGCATATTGAGGTAGAGCCCCATCGCCGGAGCAAGGGTGACGGCCTTGAGCAGTGCGCGGAAGTTGCCGAAGGCATTGTCCAGCAATGTGTCGTAGTAAGAGGTAAGGGCCGGGCCGTTGTCTTGAAGCACGCCGACGTCAGAGACGACCATGATTTCGCTCAAAGCAAACGCGACGCGCTGGCGCAACTGGTCAGGCGCGGTGATGGCGAGCTGCCACCAATCGTCAAAGACGGTGTTGCCCGAATAAGGAAGCGTAGGGTCGGGGCTCCTGCGGGCCAGAAGGAGCGGCGAATGGTGCGATGTCGGCAGGGCGAATTGATTGTCGATCCAGCTCGCGTAGCCGACGGATTGGACGGTCGCGACCTCGCTCGGGGCGGGCCCGAAGGTCGCCTGGATCAGGAAGCGGGCGGCGGCGCTCGCGTTGGCGCTATCGTCGGTCCATGCCGGCGGCGCAGGCGGGGGAGTAAACGAGCTTGTGCCTTCCGCTCGCTCGAAGTGGCCAATCAGCTCACCGTCGGGATAGTCGCCGCTGAGGATGGTAATGTAGGCTTTGCCTTCGTTGAGTATTTCGACCACGTCAGACGCGGAGAGGCCGCCCACGGGGCGGATGTTCCAAAGGTAGCTGCCATCGGGTTGCGGCAATGTGGCCGAAATGTCGTAGAGAATCAGACTCTGGCTGCTGAGGTAGGGGTCGTTGGCAATGTGTTTGCCGGTAACGGGAGAGGAAAGGCCGTCGAAAGAAAAGTTGAGAACCGCTTTCGAGTTATCAGCGCTGAGCCTGAGCGTAGCCGAGCCGAAAGGCATGTTGGCCACGCCGGCGAGGGGCAGCATATCGGCAACATAAAGGGTGCCCGGGGCAACTGAAGGCGGCGGCGCATAGTAAGGCGAGAGAACGTAGCCGGGCACGACGCCGCCGGGAATGTTGTTGGTGCCTGCGGGATCCTGGAGCCAGCCCACTGACCAGTTGTCGCCCACTCCCGCTCCAGCCTTGTGCAGAATCTCGATATAATACCGCTGGCCGGCGACCAACGCGATCCAAGCGGACTTTTGGTTTGGCTGGAGGCTCCACTGTCGCGAAGCGGAGCCATTCGCTGGTGGGGAAGAAAGGTTAGGCCTCGGCGCAACATAGGCACGGCGGACTTTGTTGGCTGGTTCGTCGTCGTTGGAAACCCAAAGCTCCGCCGAGTCACTCCCGGCAATCCAGAAATAGTAATTCCCGGTCGCGGGTGCGGTGATGTAGCCGCGGATGCGCTCGCCGTAGTTATCGCCGTAGTCGGTGATGCCTTCCAGTGTGCCCAAAGCCGCCTGGCTGCTCACCGACGTTCCAATTGGAATGTCGGATACGTTGACGCCGGGAGCATTTGTCCACACTTCCCTTATTACGGAACTGCCGGTGTCAAAAATCGTGATGGCCATCGCTGACGCCGCCGGGCCCGCGGCATTGCTGGCGGTGAGCATGACTTGGAAGGTGCCGGCCAGCGTCGGAACGCCGCTAATCAGACCGCTGGTAGTGTCGAAGCTTAGCCCGGGAGGCATTGGCAGGGCGGTATACGAGGTCGCCGAATTTGCGCCCACGGCTGTGTAGCCGAACGGCTGGCCGATGAAGCCAACCGCGGTCATAGGACTGATCAACGCCGTCGGGGCTTGCATGGCAACGGCCGGGTAGAGGCGACTGGTCGGGACCACTTGCTTGGGCTGGCTGGGGCTATACCAGGAGTTGGTCGCGACGGTTGCGCTGGTGCTTTGATAGTATTCCATCTTGAAGTTGTATCGAACGCCAGCCTGCAGGTTGATCGTCCCTGTGATGTCTGAGATCGTCTTGTTGGTCCAGGCATCAATGATAAGTTGATCATTGACCCAGAGCTTGACCCCATCGTCGGTGGTGGCGACGAAATGATAGGTTTCCGAGTATTGCGGCTGCACTTGGCCGAGCCAGCGGACGCAAAAATGACCGCTGTTGGGGAACGGCATGGAGGCGTTCCAGGCAAACGCGATATTGGTGTCCTTGCGGCTGAACATCAAATTGGTGGGGTTGAAGTTGGCGGTGCTGGAGTAGGTCGAGCTGGAATTGGTGAAATAATAGCCGGTGAGACCAATCCCGGCCGACGTTTGGGGAGGATAGATCGTGATAGCGGCGTTGCTGGACACACCGACCATGTAGCCGCTGCCCGGAAGGATCTTGAGCATCGCGACCACCGGCGCCCTCAAGTTCGTGTTGGCCAGCGGCGTCAGCGTGATCGTCCCCGAACTCACACCGACTGGCAGCATGACCGACGACGGCAAAATCAGGTGATCCACGCCTGGAACCGCAAATCCGGTTCCCGGTCCCCCCAAGCCCAGGTTGACGGTGATTGTGTCCAGAGGAAAACCGCCACGCGAGACGGTAAAGACGCCCATGTTCGCGGCGTTCTGGCCCCGGTCGGGCTGGTTGGCGGTTGGATCGGTCGCCACAATCGTAACCACATTCTGGGAGGCAAGCCTGCTAACGACGTAGGCGTAATCGTTCATCGGCTGGCCAGTGCCATCCAACTGGTTGTTGCTCGTCGCCTTGGTCGGGTCCAGACCGAGCTTATACTCTTCCCAGTCATTCACCCCGTCGCCATCGGTGTCCACATCAGAAATCGCGATGCGGAAGAACTTCGGCGCGGCGCCCGCCGGTGCGCTGACCGTCACGACCGTCCCGGTCCGCGCTACTAGGCTCGCTTCGGTCGTCCAGTTAGGCAAGCTCCCTCCGCCGACGGTCGGGATGCTCTGCAACTCGTATTGCTTTCCGAGCGCGCAGGGCATACTGACGCTGAAATTCGTAACTGTGCAAGCTACCGAAATAATCCTGGGAACCGAGTTCGAGTCGAAGGGATTGGTTCCCGCTATGCTCTCAAGCAGGTTCGACGCGCCGTCTCCGTCCGCGTCGCCGTTCGGTTCGAGTTTACTGGCCCCGTAAACCAACTCCCAGATGTCGCTCATCCCATTGGCATTGAGGTCGATCGTCCGGGCGGGCGCGAATCCGGGAACCAGCAGAGCCCCCAATAGCATGGCGATACTCGCCGCGCGACGAGATGGTTTCCTCAGGCAGAGACTCATAGAGAAGATCGCGGTCACGACAAGCAGCACCTCGCGCTGCCAAGGCCACTGAGTTCGGATGGGCGTCCGCCCACCCCGTCGGCGAAAAGCATCTGTCCGGAGGCGGCCGCACTGGCAAACGGAATAACGCATAGTGAAGCGGACTTCATGTTGTGGCTCAGAGCGAATTAACCATTCCCTTCGGCATGATCCCTGTCAAGGGAGCCCCACCAGGCATTTTTGAGTTCGTTCGATGGTGAAAAACAGCTTGCAAGGTCGTCGGTCCCTGCTATTTTACCCCCTCTCTAATTTTGATACAGGATTTGTATGGCGAGAATTTGTGAATTGACAGGCAAGCGCCCGATCAAGGGCAGCATCATCTGGCGCAGCGGCAAATCGAAGAAGTCCGGCGGTATCGGCACGCACGTCACGGCCATTACCAAGCGACGCTTCTTTCCGAACCTCCAGCGGGTGAAAGCGGTGGTTGACGGCGAAGTACGCTATATCCGCGTCACGGCCAACGCCATTAAGAAGGGGCTGATCGTGAAAGCGCCCAAGCGCATCTGGAAGAAGGAAGCGGCTGAGCCGGTTAAGGCCTAACTCAACGGGAAGAACGATTTTGAGATCGAGGATGGCGTTCGACTGAGCGCCATCCTCGTTTTGTTTCCGACGGGGCTGCTCAGCCCTTGGCGAGCAAGGCAGAGGGGTCTATCGTCCGAGTCCAACGTTCCTGCTCGGAGATGGGAATCAGCCCCTTGTGCACTTTGAGCCATGCCATTTCGCGCAACGAACGCCAGCCCAATTTGCGTGCCGCATCTCGGAGTTCGCCAGTGCGGAGCGCGGGCTGGATGAGGTCCCGGACGGTTTCGTTCGGGAGGAAGAACTCATAGATTGCGACTCGGCCGCGATGGCCCTTCTGGTTGCATTCGACGCAGCCGGTGCCTTTCCAGGCCTTGACCTGCTCGGCGGGGAGCGAAAGGGCAGCGGCCATTTCTTCGCGGGTCGAGGCCGGGATCGCCAGGTCTTCTCCGGCGCAGTGGCGGCAAATGCGGCGGGCCAGCCGTTGAGAGATGCTGCAGACCAACGAGGAGGCAATGAGGTACGCTTCGATTCGCATTTCCAGCAAGCGCGTGACGGCGCTGAGACTATCGTTGGTATGCAGCGTCGAGAAAACCAGGTGGCCGGTCTGGGCGGCGCGAACGGCAATTTCGGCCGTTTCAAAGTCACGGATCTCACCAACGAGCACGACATCCGGGTCGTGTCGCAGCACCGAGCGCAAGCCGCTGGCAAAGGTCAGGCCGATTTGTTCGCGGACTTGGATTTGCACGGTGCCTTCGAGTTGATACTCGATGGGGTCCTCGAACGTGATGACCTTGCGGCCTTCGTCGTTGGCCTGGGCGAGCGCGGTGTAAAGGGTGGTGGTCTTGCCGCTGCCGGTGGGACCGGTTAGCAGCACTAAGCCCTGCGGTAATCGGGTCAACTGCGCCAGGACCGCTTCCTGATTCGGCTCCATGCCGAGCTGGCTCAGGTCAAGGTAGAGGCTTTGGCGGCCGAGAATGCGCAAGCAGACCGCCTCCCCGTACTTGGTGGGCACTATCGAGACGCGCAGGTCATATTCATCTTGGCCCGTCTTCATGGCGATACGGCCGTCGTGGGGCAGCCGTTTTTCGGCAATATTCAGGCCCGCCATGATCTTGAGGCGGGACACGACTGCCGGGTGTAGATGCCGCATGTCTGGCGGCACCGGCACCGTCTCGAGAATTCCATCCACGCGGTACCGGAGGCGGATGGAGTTGGCGTAGGGTTCAAGATGGATGTCTGTAGCGCGGAGACGCAGGGCTTCCTGAAGAATCTGGTCCACAAAAGCCGAAACCGTGGCTTCCAGGGCTGAATCGGTTTCCTTACCCTGCACGTCAAAGACAATCTCCTGGGTGATCTCGGCCCCGGCGCGGTCCTCTCGCAACTTCTGAATCGTTTCGGCACCAAGCCCAAAGTTCTTCTTGATAACGGCATGGATCGAGCTGGGAGTCGAGAGGACGATCTTGAAGCGTTTGCTCAGAAGCAGGCGCAAATTGCCCTGCTCCATTTGGGTCGGCGGTTCGCTAAACGCCAGTGTAATGCAGTCTTCCTCGAGGCCCAGCGGGAGCAGGTGGTAGTGGAAGATCAACTTCATCGGCACCAGTTCCAGCGTCTCGCGCTTGAGGTCCAGCGCGGCGGGATCACAGAACTCCAGCCGATTGGCGGTGGCCAGCGCGCGCCAGGTGTCTTCTTCGGACGCAAAATTCAGGTCGACGATGGCGCGATGCTGCGGCAGGCCCAATCGCCGCTGACGGCGCCGGACCTGCTCGAGCTGTTGCTCGGTAAGCTTGCCCTGTTCGAGCAGGAGGTCTCCTGCTTCTTTAGGGGCCGCGTCCGGGTCTGAGTTCATTGAATCGGAATAGTGATTTCTTTCTTCGCGTTCAGGGGGACAACATTGGTCTGCGCCGCGGCGTTCGTCAATGTCAGCGCATGTATTGTCACGTCAGCGATAAAGAGATCATTGGTGATCCGGGTTCCGATGGGAGCGACCCCATACGCTTCATCAAGCTTGAAGATGGTTTGTTTCAGGCCCGCGCCGCTCTGATAAAAGCCCTGGTAGGTTACTTGGATTTTGCGCGTGGTAGGCGGCGGTGGGGTCGGTGGGACAAAATAGCGGGTGAAGAACGAATTAAGCGTATTCGTTTCATTGAGCGATCTGGGCCACACACCCGGAGAGAACAGGCCTTCAAGACCGGCGACCGGTGCGGGGCTTTGCAACGGATTGGGGGCCACATCGTCCACGAGGTAATCGGGGGCTTTGCCTCCGAGATGGGTGACGGTTAGGTAGAGCAGTAGCCACAGGCCGGCGTGCACGCCGGCCACGAACCAACGGTTTCTTAAAGTTCTCTTTACGACGGGCGGCATTGGTTCCTACTCCCGCAACACAAACCCGACCACGCGCAGCCACACGTGCACCTCATCAGGCTTGTCTACTGACTGTTTCTGCACGACGAGCCGGTCAACAAAAAGGGGAGGCTTGTCCGCCGGCGCCTCCGGCAAGGCGGCGGCCCGGATTTCGTCGGCGCGCAGCGGCAGGCACTGAAGCAGCTTGACGGCGCTGGTCGCCGAGCCAGAGAACTCAAGCTGCAGGGGAATTTCCACCAGTCGCTCCGTGGTGTTCATGGGGGGCGCATTGGTGAGCACCGGCGGCACCTCGAGCGAGTGGATAGCCGCGACTTTGCACCGGAGCGCGGTTTGCAAAAGAGTGTCGGTCAGCGATAGGGCCACCCATAGCAGCGCGGGTTGTTTCACGTCGGCCGTGTGTATCGGGAAACTCGAGAACACCCCGGGCTCGATCGCTACCTGGTCTTTCTTGGCGAGACTCCCCAACTCCTCCAACTGTTTGCTGCGTTCGTTGTCGTACTCGACGAGCACGAAGTCAGCTTGCATTTTGGCCCGCACCGCGGCGCCGGGCTGGAGGCGGGCGGTGGCCTTCTGTTTTGCGCCATCGAGAATCAGCAGGGCCTTGCGGGTATCGCTAAGTTGGTTGCTGATCTGCTGGAAATCAATGGTGGTGGTATTGGTCTGCTCCAGGGAAAACGAGAGTTTCTGCCAGGCTTTCTGCAAGGGCGCGTCCAGGCTCTCAGCCCGGCGCGCCAGCGGCAGCAACACAAGCAGGTAATACGCCGCCAGTGCCAGCCCGGCGAGCGGGACGACACCGCGGCGTTGGTATTCACTGAACGGGATCTTCACGGCGCAATCGGGCTGAAATTCTCACCGCTATCAGGAAACGCCAGCGCAGGGCGCGTCGTGCGTCTGAGGGCCGGATGCGTCGGGCTGCCGGGCAGCGGTTTTCTGGGAGGCAGCGCTTGCTGGAACTCCGTTTCGGAAAAATCCAGTTCCAGCGCGAAGTTATGGTCCCGGTCTGGGATGATTACTTTGGGATCAGCAAGGTTTCGCCGCAAGTCGTCTGACAGCAAATCCACCTTCGAGAAGAGCCGCTGCTCCTTCAGTTCGTCCACCAACTGGCGGCGAATCCGGCGGGCGCCTTCGACATCTTCAGGGACGCAGAGCTCGGCGATATAACCGGGTTTCGCCGGCGAGTAGTTAGTCGAAGTCGATGAGAAAAGAGAATACTCTGGGGAGACACCCCTTGGACGGCTGCTGACGGGTGCGAACAGTTTGGCGCTGGTCAGCTTATTCGTGGAAGCGGGCCCCGTCGCTTGGTTGAAATAGGTTTGCTGGTCAGCAAGCAGCACGTACCAAAGGCTGCGATTGCTGCGGGACTGTTGCAGCAACGCGAGCGTTCGCAGTGTGTCAACCGTGGTCTGCTGGCTCGCGAACAGGGGGCGAAAACTCTCGTATTCAGTGGTTAGTTCGGCCGCCAGCGCGTCGTTGGCCTCGAGCGCCTCCTGGCCGGCCTGCACTTTGGTGAGCAACGCCTGCTTCCGACTTATCAGCGACGCTTTGTGCCAGGTGCCGATTACGAGGAGCAGCAAGCAAAGGGCAGCCAGCCCGAGACTAGCGAGCTCCAGCCGCTGAAGGTTCAGCCGTTTCTGCCAGGCTACGCGGTAATCGTCGGGCAACAGTGAGACTGGTTGGGCGCTGTACCCGAGCGCTTGGAGCGCAGCCCCGAAAGCGACCTCAAAGCGTTTCGAGGGCAGCACTGCCTCTGGCTGGTTGCCCTTGGGCCAGGGACTCAACTCCAATGCCGCCTGTGCCTTCAGATATTCCAGCAGACCTGGCTGATCGAACCCGCCGCCACTCGTCACCAATTCAAACGAACCTGCTTCCGGAGCAATACTGGGATTGCGTTCGAACCATTCATTCAATTGGCGCTTCAATTCCGCCCCCCAACCATCCACCACCCCTGCGAACTCCAGGCTGGCTTCCGGCCCCGCCAGAAGGTTGCTGTCGCGCTTGAGAGATTCGGCAGTTTCTTCCGAGCAGTGCCGAAACCGTGCCAGTGAGCGAGTGAAGAAATCGCCGCCCATCTGGAAGCTGGTGGCGAAAACGCCCTGACCCGCCAGTAGAATCACCACGACAGTGGTCTGGGCGCCCAGGTGCACCAGGATAGCGCGCGACGACAGCGGGTTGGTGGCGCGGTAGGCGGTGATCAAGGCATTCGCCGTCGTCGTGACCTCGCAGAGGTCCTCCTGTTCGACACCGAGCCGCAAGATACGTTCCCGAATATCCCCTTCCTGCGAAACGGTCACCCAGAACTGCTGGCGGTTCTTGGCGGCGGTCTCCGTGCGGACGAAGTCGTAAACAATCCGGCTTTCGCTCACCCCACCCAATTTGAGAGTCTCGTCGCCGATCAGTTTCTCAACTTCGCTCTCGGGCGCCAGCGGCAAGTCGATGACTTGGGAGATGGAGAGGTGCTGCGGCAAGACTAAAGCCAGCGGAGGCCGGCCCCATTCGTGCAGCCTCGTTTGCAGATGAGCCTTAATCTCATCAGCCGAAACCAGGCCCTCAGCCTGTAAATCAATTAATTCCTCCTTGAGGATGCGCAGGCGCCCAAAGTCGCTCTCCGCCAGCAGTAGTTTGATGCAGCGGCTGCCGGCATCCAGCGCCAGCACCCGCCGCACCGGCGGCCGCATTCGATCAAGCTTCAGCATGGCGAGACGACGGCATCGGGAGCCAACTTACTTTGAGATCGCCGGCGCGTTGGTGGCTGACTGCGCGTCGTCGTAAACGAGGAATTCGCCGCTATCCTTCACGATTGTTGCCGTCACAAAAACCAAGAGGTATCGCGGCGTGTCCAGCTCCGTCCGGCGCCGGAACAGCGCGCCGAGAATCGGAATGTCGCCCAACACCGGCACGGACTCGACATAGGTGGATTTCGACCGCTGCAGTACCCCCCCCATCACGACGGTCTCGCCGGAGTTGACAGCGACGCGCGTGGAAATCTCCTGCGTGGTGTAGGTCGGGAGTTTAATGTCGAAGGTAGTGGGGGGAGTGCCACTTGTGGTATATTGGCTGATGGTGGTATAGGTCGTCAGCAGCACTTGGGTGTTCACCTTGGGGTTTAACGCTAGCAGAATGCTCTTGCCATCGCCGCTGATGCTGGCCAGCACGTTCAACGTCGCGCCGGCGGTGATCTTCGTCGGTTTGCCACTGGGAAGGATGGAGGCGCTCGTGTAATACTGCCCCACGGTGGCGGCAGCGGTGTACTCCTCGTAATAGTATTGCACCTGACCCTCGCTGATCACAGCCGGTCGGTTGTTAAGAACCGTCAGGCGCGGCGCGCTCAGGGTCTGGCTTTCCCCGCTTTGCTCCAACGCACTGATCGTCGCGGACAGGTCCTTTGCGCCCAGCACGTTGGTGAATACCTGCTGGATCCCGACACCAACTGCCGGGTTCACTGACCCGGAAGGAGAAATCGCGTTCGGAAAATTCTGGTTGTTCGCCAACCCTGTGAAGTCCTGGGGCAGGGTGTTGAAGCTGTTGGACCCACCCCTGGAGGTTTGCCACAACACGCCCAACTGCATGAAAGCCGGTTTGGAGATCGTGACGAACCGGGCCTCGATCAAGACCTGTTGGACTGGCTGGTCGAATTCCTTGATGAGCTTTTCCATCACTTCGAGCTGCTCCGGCGTGCCCCTGGCCACCAACAGGTTGCGCTCATAGTCAATGATGTATTTGGAGCCCGTGAACAGGTTCGTGATAGCTCGCTCCAGCGAAGGCAAGGTCGGGGCCTCGTCGTTGACAAACTTATTGAACTTCTGGACTTCCGTGGTGGTCGAAACGGGGCCAGCCACCTGCGTCGTCTTTGTCGCGTCCGGAGCGCCAAACTCCGCCGGCAGCACGAAACCTTTGCGCAACCGGTAAAAACGGGTCTCTTCCATCAGCCGCTTGGGGTCTTTTGCGTCCACGACCCAAACCAACTCGTCGCCGACCTGGAACTGGAGGTCATAATTGCGGCCGACGTAGCGGAAGAACTCGCTCAGTTTTACCTTTTCGAGGTTCACACTCATCACCTGCTTCAGGGCCGGGAGCGACTTGTCGGCCACTATGTTCACTCCCGAATTGGTGCTGAGGTTAATCAGCAAGATCTCAAGCGGCACATTGTCCAAGTGAATCGTGATCTCTTTATCCACCATCTTGATCATGCGGCCCTTGGCGCTCTCAAAATCGAAAAGCGGTCCTTTCTCATGAAGCAATTTGCCGTAGGTATCCGGGATCCAGGGTGCCTTCTCAATCTGGTCTACGGTGTCACGAATGTCCTTACGCGCAGGTAAACCCCGATCCCTGTTTTCAGTCAGCAGGCTCTTAATCGTGGGACTAAAGACCGAATTCTTGGCATCGATTTCCCTGATTTGATTCTCCAGCTCCTGCTCGCGCCGCTGCTTGCCGCTCTGAACCACCCAGGTGTACACGCGCTCGACCAGATCGCTCTTGGGGGCCATCTCGCGCAGCGCGATGGCTTTAATCTGCGCTTCTTCCCACTTCCCCCTGTTCGCCAGGTCCATGATCTCCTTGATTTCCGCGTCGTATTTCTTGCTGTATTTGACTGGAGCAGGGCTGGGGGGTGTCGGCTTGGGATTTTGGCACGCGGTGAAGGAGCAAAGCAGCAGCGCGACTGCCGCCGCTGCTTTCGACGTGGTACGCAACCTGAATCGTGAAAGCATGGGACCTAAATGACGATGTATCAGGCTATTAAATTCACGTGTCGCGTCAAATTGCAACCCCTTTCTCCGCTTTTCCCAGCCGAAGTTCGAGATGCCGCTGCTGGCGGCGAGGGTGGTCGGTTGCCCTTTGGTGGTTGCTCAAAGCGGCCCTGTGTGAGGGTTGCTTACGCCTCTTTGGACCGCCGCATCGTCGCTCGCTTGACTTCACGATCGGCCTCGCGTTCTTTGAGGTCCTCGCGCTTGTCATACTCGGCTTTGCCTTTGCCCACCGCCAGGGCGACTTTGACTTTCCCGTTCTTCCAGTAGAACGAGAGCGGCACCAAGGCGTTGCCCTTAACTGCTGCGTGGCCAAAGAGCTTGCGGATTTCCGATTTGTGCAGCAGCAACTTGCGAGATGCCTTGGGCTGGTGGTTTTGGAGGTTGCCGTGGGAGTATTCGTCAATATGGGCGTTGTAGAGATAAACCTCGTTATGCTCCACTCGCGCGAAGGCATCACTGATCTGGCCTCTGCCGGCGCGCAAGGCCTTGACCTCAGTTCCGTGCAGGACTATGCCCGCCTCGAAGGTTTCGAGGACATGGTAGTCACGACGCGCTTTCGGATTATTCAGAATATCGGCCATGGGAAATCCGAAACCCGCAATCCCGGCCAAACCCGAGGCGTGCCATCCGAATTCGACCGCAGATATCGGTTCTGCCCGCGGGCTAACGCTTCTTGCGCTTCTTGGCTGTCGGCCGGGTCAACTCCACTAGTTCCGGCATTTCAAATCCCATTTTGTCTTCAATAATCTCCAGCAGCGCGATATCTGCCGCGCCCATGTTCCCGGTTTCCGCCACCAAGGGTCGCCCCAACTTGCCAGTGCCGGAGTTGAGCTGGCGAACACGGCGTGAAACGAGATTGACCAGAACGTTGGGGTTGCCAACCTTCTCCAGTGCCTTTTTTGCAAGTTCAGCGTTCAAAGCTTAGGTGTTTCAGATAGAGCGGGGTACAATAACTGCTGGGCCCCAGAACGCAATATCAAAATTCTGAATGCGCTTGCGCCGGAAATCGGGTTTCCCTAAAACAACAGCACATGTCCGTTAAGTTTAAGCACCTGAGTATGAAATCGCAGACACCGCTAAGTTTGGAAGAATACCTGGCCACTCGGACGGCCTGTGTCAACCAGGCACTAGATCGGTTCCTGCCCCCCGCCTCGGCCAAACCGGCTACTATCCATCGCGCGATGCGCTATTCGCTGTTTGCCGGCGGCAAGCGCATTCGCCCAGCCCTGTGCCTGGCGGCGGCGGCGGCCTGCGGCGGCGACGAATTCGACGCGCTTCCGCTGGCCTGCGCTGTGGAATGCATCCACACGTACTCGTTGATCCATGATGATCTGCCCGCGATGGACGATGACGATTACCGGCGCGGTAAACTGACCAACCACAAGGTGTTCGGCGAGGGAGTTGCCGTCCTCGCCGGGGATGGCCTCCTGACGCAGGCGTTTGAAATCGCCGCGAAGTGCAAAGGCTGGCCGCGCTATCCACACCAGAGCATCATCCTGGAATTGGCCCAGGCGGCCGGTTCGCTGCAATTGATTGCCGGACAAGTGGCGGACTTGGAGGGCGAGGGGAACAAGATCTCCGCCCGGCAGCTTCGCTACATTCACGAGCGAAAGACCTCGGCTCTCCTTTGCTGCTCGGTTCGACTTGGCGGCATGAGTGCCAACTGCACGACCGGCCGACTCGAGGCGCTGACTGAATTCGGTTACAATGTGGGCCTGGCCTTTCAGGTGATTGACGATATTCTCGATGTCACCCAAACCAGCGAGAAGCTTGGCAAGACTGCCGGCAAAGACACCAAGGCGCAGAAGGCGACCTACCCAGCCATCGTTGGGCTGGAACGATCCCGCAAGATCGCCGAGCAATTGACGCAGCGGGCTTTCAATTCGCTGAAGGTGTTCGGAGGGAAAGCGGTAGCGCTGGAGGCCCTGGCTGGGTCCCTGTTACGCCGGGACCGCTAAGCCGAGGTTTGCCCGCCGGCGTAGAATGCATCCACCTTTGCCCCTACGTCGCGGTAACCGATATCAACCTCATAGATGACCTCGAACTGCTTGATGGCTTCGTCCTTCTTGCCCATGCTCTCAAACACACAGCCGAGATTATAGACCAAGTCCTTCTTCTCGTCGTCAAAGACCTGCTTTTCCTTTAGGGCGTTTTGAAGAGTGCGTATCGCGCTGTCGAACATCCTTCGCTTGGCGAAGCATTGCGCCAGGAAGTTCAGCGAGGCAATGCGCCGGTGGGGGTTACCCTGGGCCTTCTGAAATTCCTGGATGGCCTCGCCGATTTTCCCTGCTTGGAAGTAAAGCTGCCCGAGTTCGAAACGGATTGGCAGCTCCGTCGGGAACCGCTCCGCGCGCTTCTGACACTCGGCCAGTTGGTAAGCCTGCTTCTCGGCCTGCAGCTTGGCGGCGTTGTCCGCATAGTCCGGCGCGTTTGGGTCCAGCAATGAGATCTGATGGTCGAACTTCCGCGCCACCGTGTCTGCGATGTTGCGGTCTAGCGAGGCGTCCCCGCCCACTTCCGACGACTTGATCTGGTCGTAGAAGCTGATCGCGCGGTCGAACTCTTTCTTCTGGGTGCAGAGCTCCGCCAGGGACCGCAGCAGCTTCAGATTCTTGGGCTCGGTTTTCAGCCGCTCCTCGTATTCATTAATCAGCCGCTCGGCGACATCCTCCGTCTTGACCTGGCGATTCTGCTGTTCCAACGAGACCGCCTCGTCTTTGTCCTTCAGGATGTCGCGGTAGGAGCCGGTGCCGTCGGCCAGGGCGTCGTAACCGCCTTCGTCCAACGTTTTGCGTGCGGAAAGGTCCTTCAGCGCCTGCCCCAGTTCATTATCTGCCGGGAAGGAGCGATAAAGGTCCGCCAGGATCTTCTCCGCCTTCCCCACTTCGCCCGAGTCCGCCAGAGCCTTGGCAAACTTGATGGCTACGTCTCGGTCCTTAGGCGAGTTGTTGGCCAGGATCTCCAGTGACATGACGGCCGTCTTAGGCAGCTCCAGGGCGGTAGCTGCTTCCACCACCAATTTGTGCGCACCCGAGCTCAACGGCTCGCTATTGAGGATTTGCTCGGCGATCCTCAGCGCCTCGGCCGGGTCTTTGCTCAACGCCATGTGGCCCTTCGCGAGCTGCGGAGAGGAGCCGGCGCTGCTCAGCATCCTCTTGAAAAAGCCGCTGCCACCGCCGGCCTTTCGCATCTGTGCCGTCCGCAGTGCCTTGCGGCAATCATACACAGCCGGGTCCTTCGCCAGTACCTGGCTGAAGAGATCAATTGCGTAGTCAAAGTTTTCCCGCTGCATGGCCTCGTTGCCTTTGGTGAAGAGCATGCGCAGCTCGCGCGGGAGTTCGTTCAAACTCTTTTCTGCCATATGGCTGAGTCTTGTCAGGTTTGGCCGGGTAGATCCAGTGAAATCACGTTTCGCGTTTTAACCCTTGAGCCTCGCCAGCAGCCCCGAAAACCGCTCTTCTGTCCGGTTGTTCCTCACCGCTACCGCCAGCGCCTTCTTCTGGCCGACGAGCACCACTAACTGTCTGCCGCGAGTGACGCCGGTATAGATTAAATTCCGCTGCAGCAACAGGTAATGCTGCATCGCCAGCGGAATGATTACCGCCGGGAACTCTGAGCCCTGTGCTTTGTGGATGGTGATCGCGTAGGCCAGCGCGAGTTCATCCAGCTCCCCGAACTCATAGACAACCTCGCGCGGTGCGAAAACCACGGTGAGCTCTTGCTCCAGCGGATCAATCTTCACAATCTGCCCGATGTCGCCGTTGAACACCTCTTTGTTATAGTTGTTCTCGGTCTGGATCACCTTGTCGCGGACGCGGAACTGCCAGCCGAATTTCTCCACCGAAGGTTCGTCAGGCCGGGCCGGATTCAACTCCGCCTGCAAACGCGCGTTGAGTTCCCGGATGCCGAGAGAACCTCGATTCATCGGGCAGAGCACCTGGATGTCGCGGATGGGATCGAGCTTGAATCTATTTGGGATGCGGCGCTTGACCATTTCGAGCAGCGTGTCCGCAATCCGCTCTGGCTCCTCTCGTTCCACGAAATAGAAATCCCGGTCGGGGTCCCGAGCCGGCAGTTCTGGCAACAGCCCTTGGTTAATCCGGTGCGCGTTAGTGATGATCCGGCTCCCAGCGGCCTGCCGGAAGACCTCCGTCAGCCGCGCCACCGGCACGACGCCGCTCTCGATCAGGTTACGCAAGACCAGCCCCGGGCCCACCGAAGGCAACTGGTCAACATCGCCCACCAGTAGCAAGCTGCCCTGGGCGGGGACAGCCCGTAACAGGTGGCTCATCAGCGGTACATCCACCATTGAGGTTTCATCCACTACCAGTAAATCACACTCCAACGGCCGGCTCTCATTGCGCGTGAACGCTCCCGTGGCGGGCTGGACTTCGAGTAAGCGATGAATCGTCTTGGCCTCCAAACCGGTCGTTTCGGACAGCCGCTTCGCCGCACGGCCGGTCGGAGCGCACAACTGGCAGCGCACCTTCTTAGCGCGCAGGATGTGCAGAATGGCGTTGACGAGCGTCGTTTTGCCCACACCCGGCCCACCGGTTATGATGAGCGCGCGGCGGGTAAACGCCTGCTTCAATGCCTCGCGTTGACTGGGCGCCAGCTCTTTGCCGGTCTTCTGCTGGCACCAGGGAATGGCCTTCTCCAGATCAATCGGCGGATAGCCGTTCGGCGACGCACAGAGTTCCCGGATGCGCCGAGCGATGGTCTCTTCGGCCCGTTTGAGGGTTGGAAGGAAGACCAGTTCCTGGCTGCCAACGCTCTCCAAAGCCAGCCCCTGACCGGCCAAACCGCGCTCCAGGGCTGCTTCGATAATCTTGTCGTCCACCGACAGCAGGTCGTGCGCATTCTGTTTCAGCAAGTCCACCGGCAAGCCGCAATGCCCCTTGTTGGTTGCCTCCAGCAGCACGTGGTCAAGGCCCGCACACGCGCGCAGGATGGAATCGTGCGGGATGCCGATATTCTGTGCTATACGGTCCGCCGTGGCGAAGCCTATGCCGCGGATGTCCCTGGCCAACGTGTACGGGTCGGACTGAACCCGGTCGATAGCCTTCTCCCCGTAAGTCTTGTAAATGCGTACGGCCCGGCTGGTGCTGACTCCTTGCGAGTGGAGGAACACCATGATCTCGCGGACGAACTTCTGCTCGGCCCAAGCCCCTTTGATCAGGCGTCTGCGCTGGGGGCCGATACCGTCCACTTCCTCAAGGCGGGCGGAGTAGTTCTCGATGATGTCGAAGATCTTCTCTCCGAACTTGTGCACTAGCTTTCGGGCGTAGACTGGCCCGATGCCCTTGACCATACCGCCGCCGAGGTATTTCTCGATCCCCTCTTTCGTCGTCGGCGCCGTGGTCTTGAGCAGCTCCGCACGAAATTGGAGTCCGAACTCCCGGTCTCGGACCCAGCGGCCCTCAGCCGTTAGCCATTCTCCGGCGTTGACCGTCGGCGAGGTCCCGACCACGGTCACCTCGTCCCGATGGCCCTTGGACTTGACCTTGAGCACCGCAAAGCCGCTCTCCTCGTTGAAGAACGTGACGCGCTCAATCAGGCCAGAGAGACTCTCGGGCGGCGCGGGCGGGTGCGGTTGCAATCAGATGCCTTTGCCGGCCGAGAACACCTTTCCTTTGAAGCTGCCGATCCCGTAATAATCCTGTGTGTCCGGCGCAAAGACCAGCGGCTTGAGTTTCTCGATGTCAATTGCCCCGCAGTTGCCGATAATGGCCTCGTCGGCCTTGGCGTCAATCACCTCGCCTACGAACTGCGTGTGCAGGCCCAGCTCGGCCACGTGCACCAGCTTGCACTCCATCACCAGAGAGAATTCCTTCACGTAGGGGGCATCTACCAGCTTGCTTTTCACCGGCGTCAGCTTGGTTGCCGCAAACTTGTCGGTGTTCCGGCCGGTCACCAAACCGAAGTAATCAACCTCCTTGACATTTTTCTCGGACGGAATGCTGATGGTAAAGGCCCGCCGCTCCAGAATATTGTCGTGGGAACTGGTGAGTTTGCGCAAGGAAACCGCCACGCACGGCGGCTGGGAACAACAGATGCCGCCCCAGGAAGCGGTCATCACGTTCGGCTTGCCCGCTTTGTCGTAAGTGCCTACGACCAGCACTGGCGCCGGATAGATGAGAGTCTTGGCTCCAAGAGATTTAATCATAGCTTGGGGATTCTGGCAGGTTCCGGCAACAAATCCAAGTCCCGAATACTACGCGAGCTGAACTTGTTACCCATCGCACTCCGCGATTTTGGGGTAGTGCAGTGGGTCGCTCTGCCAGCAAAATGGGGCAGGTGTCTGCGATGAACGGCCACGATACTCAGAAGTTGTCTGTTGCGCTACGTGCTCAATTCTGAGGTTGTCGTTCGGCTGAATTCCGAGCGGTGGTTTAGCATTTTATGACGTGAGGGCATGTAATAAACTCCCGGCATGGTCGAATGGCTCGAAAGACTCGAACAGCGCTCTCAGCCCTCCTTGATTATGGCGGGTCTGGGGATTCTGGTGGTTATTGGGATCGTGGATTACCTCACGGGGTTCGAAATGCAGTTCTCGGTCTTCTATCTGCTTGGAGTAGGGTTGGCAGCGTGGTTCGTGGGAAGGGGTTTCGGCCTCGTGATGTCGGCATTAAGCGTGCTCGTCTGGATTGGCGGCGATGTGGCGGCTGGCGCCCGTTATTCGAATCCCCTCATCGTTGTGTGGAACGCCGTGATCTTGATGGCGTTCTACTTTATCGTGGTGTGGTTGTTATCCAGCCTGCGGTCATTCCACCGAGAGCTCGAAGCCACGGTGCGTCAACGGACGCAGGCGCTGACGCTGGAGATGACAGAACGGCAACGACTGGAGGAGGAGATCCTGCGGGTTAGCGAGCGGGAACGGCGTAGCATTGGCCACGACCTGCACGACAGTCTCTGCCAGCACTTGACTGGCACCGCACTGGCCGGCCAGGTATTGGGTGAACGCCTGGCTGCCAAATCGTTGCCCGAAGCGGCCGATGCAGAGAAGGTGGTCGGCCTGGTGGAGGAAGGTATCACACTGGCGCGCAACCTGGCGCGAGGGCTCTACCCTTTGGACGTCGAAGCCCAAGGCCTCATGGACGCCTTCGGGGACCTCTCCGTCAGCATCACCAGGACAGGCCGCACTCGGTGCGTGTTCGAGTGCCCTGCGCCGGTGCTGATCCACGACGACGCCGCGGCCACGCACCTCTACCGCATCGCGCAAGAGGCTGTCCGCAACGCCCTTCAGCACGGCAAGCCCACGCGGGTTGGCATCACCTTGACCGAACTCGCCGGACTCGTGACGCTGACAGTCGAGGATGACGGGGTCGGCCTGCCGGAGGCCGCAGAGCGGAAAGACGGACTGGGTATTCGCATTATGGCCCACCGAGCGGCCATCATCAGTGGCTCGTTTGCCGTTGAGCCCGGCCCCACAGGCGGGACGATCGTCACGTGCTCAATACCTGCCTCCTAACCCCAACGCCCCTATGCCTCCTAATCCTTCAGCCTCACCCAAACGCATATTCCTCGTGGACGACCATCCGCTGGTGCGGGAGTGGCTAACCAACCTCATCAACCAGCAACCGGGACTACGCGTGTGCGGTGAGGCCGAAAACGGCCAGGAAGCCCGGGAGAGGATATTCGACCTCCGGCCCGACGTGGCAATCGTGGATATATCGCTGAAGGACTCTTCCGGCATTGAGCTCATTAAAGACCTAAAGCGAGGTTGTCCGGAAGTTGCCGTCCTGGTGCTGTCGATGCACGAGGAGCCCCACTACGCCGAACGCGCGCTGCGAGCCGGTGCCCGGGGCTACGTGATGAAACGCGAGACGACGAAGAAGGTCATCACTGCCATCAACCAGGTGCTGGCTGGTAAGCTCTGCGTCAGCGAAACCGTCGCCGCCGCAATGGCCTCCCAATTTGTCGAAGGCAAGACGCTTGCCACCAACTCACCTGTCGAACAACTCAGTGACCGGGAACTGGAGGTGTTTGAAATGCTCGGGCAAGGACGCACGACTCGCCAAATTGCCGAAACGCTCCACCTCAGCCTCAAGACCGTCCAAGCCTACTGCGCCCGAGTCAAAGAGAAGCTGAACCTGACCAGCGCTACAGAATTGCTGCGGGAGGCCGTCCGCTGGCAGGAAAACGCGAAACGAGGCTGATTCAGAAGATTGTTCTAGAGCCGAGATCGAGGGGCGAAGACAGTCTCGGTATGTGCGGCATCTGAGGCGCGGTTTCCTGGACGGGCTTCGCTAGTCTCGAGGTCGCCCGCCTGCGCGTGCAGGCGATGCTGCAATCGCTGGCGCATCGCGGACCGGATGACGTGGGCCAAGTTGCGACGGCTAACGCAGTTCTGGGAGTCACGCGGTTGGCCATCCGCGGTCTCCAGGACGCCAACCAGCCCATCGTGGACGCAGAAAGTGGCGTAATCACGGTCTGCAAAGGAGAAATAGCTGATTATCCTTTTCCGGGACTGTCCCTTTCACGGAGTGACGGCCAGCGCCCCCCGTGCCTATCACGCCCACGCCAGCAGCACGATTGGCGAAGTTTCCAATTTCCTTCCGTTCGGGTTTTGGCCACACTTCACTCATGACTCAGCGAGCCATCGCCCTGTCCATCGTGGTATCGGTCTTCAACGAGAGTGAAGGCCTGCCAGCGCTTTTCCGGGAGCTCGACCGGGTCCGTAACAGCACCCTGAGGGAGTGCGGCCCGCTCGAGATCGTGTTGGTGGACGACGGCAGCAAGGATTCGAGCTGGGCGCAGATCACCACCCAATGCGACCGGGATCCGATTTACGTGGGCGTGAAGCTCTCGCGCAATTTCGGACATCAGCTCGCGCTGGCCGCCGGGCTCGAATCGGCTCGCGGGGAGGCCGTGGTTTCGATGGACGCGGACCTGCAAGACCCGCCCGACGTGATCGCACGGCTTTGGGAGGCCTACCGGCAGGGTTACGACGTGGTGTATGCCACGCGATCCCGGCGCGGCGCCGAAACGTGGGGCAAGCGGGTGACGGCTAAGCTGTTTTACGTGCTGATTGAGAAGCTCAGCGGCGTGCCCCTGCCAAGGAACACGGGCGACTTCCGGCTCCTGAGCCGCCGCGCGCTCACTGAGCTGGCGCGGCTGCGCGAAATCCATCGGTTCTTGCGCGGTTTGGTGCCGTGGATCGGCTTCCCGCAGACGCAGGTGGTGTACGATCGAGGCGACCGGGTGTCTGGTGAAACGCATTACCCATGGCCGAAGATGCTGTTGTTGGCATTTGACGGGATTACCTCGATGTCCACCATGCCGCTACGCCTTGCCTATGTGCTCTCGCTGGGGCTGTTCGCGGTCTTCGTCGGCTATGTCATTTATGTAATGGTGGGCCATTTCGCGCTGGGTCACGACTTGGTCCCGGGCTGGACCTCACTTTTGTCCGCCATCACGATCTTCGGCACGATTCAGTTGCTGCTGCTGGGCGTCTTCGGTGAATACCTGGGGCGCATCTACGAGCAAGTCAAACAAAGGCCGCTCTATATCATCGAACAAGTGCGACGTTCGCCCGAAGCCAGCCGGGTCGGGCTGCCCACCGGCGAACCAAGCCCAGCGCCCGGAGCCGCGGTTGTGGGTGCGGAGCTATGAGCGAGACGGGAACAGCCTCATTGCCGGCCGGGAGCGGGCTCGCGAGCCGGCCCGGGCTGCACCCGGTTCACGTTGTCTTGTTAGGGCTGGCGGTACTCACTCTGTTCCGCCTCTGGTACTGCAACTGGGTCGAACTCGTACCTGATGAGGGGTATTACTGGATTTGGTCCAAGCACCTGGCGGCCTCCTATCGCGACAAGGGACCAGGGATCGCGTGGGCAATTGCGCTGGGAACCTGGGTGTTTGGCGACACGGTATTCGGCATCCGGGTCGTGGGCGTGCTTTTGAGTGCTGGCACGGCTTGGCAGCTCTTCCGGTTGGCTCGGCGTCTGTATGACGACCGGACTGCCCTTTGGTGCCTTGGAGTGGCCTTGGTCATGCCGCTGTTCGCCGTCGGCGCTATCCTGATGACGATCGATTCGTTGAGCGTGTTCTTCTGGGCCTGGGCGCTGAATTTGTTCTGGTCCGGCTTGGATAGCGGCAAGATGAGACACTGGGTGGTATTGGGCCTGGCGATCGGGTTGGGCTTCCTGGCTAAGTTCACCAATGGGGTTCAGCTTGTCAGCATTGCACTGTTCCTGTTATGGTCGAAGTCGCATCGGCACTACCTCTTTAGTCGGCAGTCGGTGGCGATGGTAGTCGCTTTTGGGATCTGTTCCCTGCCTATCCTCGTCTGGAACCTTGAAACGGGCTGGGTTCACGCGCAAGCACTGCACTCGCGGAGCGGCGCTGAAGGGGCCTTCATGCTGCGGCCGCTGGAGCTGCTGCGTTTCCTGGGAGAGCACGCCGGCGTTGTTTCACCCCTCCTTATAATCGGGATAGCGGTGGCCGCGGTGGGGCTGGCCCGGAACCAGTCCGCAGACGTGCGCGTGCGTTTCCTTCTTTGCCAGTTCGTGCCGCTGTACGCGCTGTTCACTTTCTTCAGCCTGAACCACGCGGGGAAGCCCAACTGGCCTGCTCCAGCGCTCGTGGCCGGCATCCCGCTGTTCGTGGTGTTTTGGCGCGACTTGACAGCGCGCCGCCCCCGTTGGCGGTGGGCGGTGTACATCACGCTGGGATTGGCCCTGCTGATTACGCTCGTCCTCCACCTCGCGGCCGTTTTTCCAATCCTGCCGCAGCGGGTGAATCCGATGAGGCGGGCGCAGGGCTGGCCGAGTTTTGCTGAGCATGTCCAGCAGGCACGCCGGCAGACCGGGATCGAACTCTTGCTGGGGGATCACTACGCCCAGGCCAGCATGATGCGGTTTTACCTGCCGGACCATCCGATCACCTATATGCCCAAGGCGCCTTATGGCAGTTCGCAGTTCACGCTCTGGCCGGGTTACGATCTCAAACCCGGCACGCAAGCGCTGTACGTCACCGACAACATGGGCCCCCTTCCGCGGAAGCTGCAAGAGGAGTTCGGAGAGTCGCGGCTCTTGGACGACTTCTGGTCGGTTTACCGCGGCCGCACAAGCATTCGCTTCCGAATCTACCTGCTGACGCATCACTGACCCCGTCATTACCCGAACTCACGCAGGAAGAAGTGGTAGCTGGGCCGCGCCGAGATTGTACACCACCATCGCGGTGACCAAGCTTCTCGCGGCGCAACTCTGGGCGTAGTGCTGTGCGAACCAGCAGGCGACCCCCCGCGCGCACAGTGCGGACCCGGCCACGCGGCCGAGCGGGTGTAGGTGCCCTTGCAGCCATTTCATCCCTGCCACCAGGTTGGCTTCGGGCGTCTCCAGCAGCAGATGATGATGGTTGTTCATCATCACCCAGGCATGGATACGCCAACCGGTTTTCTCACACGCTTCGCCCAGTGTTTCCAGCCGCAGCTTGCGTTCGCGGTCGTCGGCCTCGATGTCCCGTCCTTGGTTGCCGCGCGCCATAACATGGTAAACGGTCCCGGCATACTCGATGACGGAGGGTTGATTCCTATGCGAGAGGGTCATGTAGTACTCCGCCCTACACGAGAATTAGGCGCCGCCTAATAGACGCAGAAAAACCTGGTTATATGTTGCACCGTCTCAAATTCGAAAGTGATGAATCATTCTGGTGTGTTGGTGCGAACCGGAGGCTGGGTTTGGGCGGGGGTATGGCTGGCGGCTTTAGTTGCGACTCGCGCACAGCAGCCGGCGGCTACCCCCGCCCCCGTCCCCTTGTCCAGCAGCCCGCCGTTACAACTCTCGCTGGCAGATGCCCAGCGCATGGCATTTGAAAAGAACTGGGACCTTCTGGCCGCCGCCGCGGGCGTCGATGCGGCCACCGCTCAGAAGATCGTCGCCCACGAGTTCCCGAATCCGACGCTCTCCCTC
>Ga0118677_10002612_pt1 | contig 35836 bp, 32 predicted proteins | sample AliMusrvi5mmetaG_FD_86154 | JGI IMG/M metagenome (GOLD analysis project Ga0118677, IMG submission 86154)
CCCATCCCCGTGAGGCGCGAGTCCGGCTGTACGTCGCGCGCCAGATTTTCCGTTTGAAAGCCACAATGGTGCCACTCCGGCAACCCCACACGGACGGTGGGGATGAAGTTCGAGCCGGGGACGATATCGTACCAGTCTTTCGGCTGCGCAGGTCGCGTGCCGTCTTTCTGTCCGAAGGCGTCGATAGTCATTACCTCGACGCGGCTGTTCTGCGTGGGGGAGATATCTCGCCACCCGCCATGATAATAATGCCGACTGAAGGCCGATTGTCCCGGCCAGGAGTCGCTGCCGCTGTTCCACGGCCACTGATTCCCGAGGCCGTTATCCACCATCACGGCGGGATACTCCGTCGCGTGTTCGCGATAAAAGTCGGCGGTGATGCCCAACAGCGCACCGGCGCCGTTTGTGGTGAAGCATTCCGACGAGTCGGGCGCTATTTGCGCTGCTGCCGGACGGGGTATCGTGTATTTCAGCGGGTCGGCGTATTCGAGCTTCGGATCGCAGTAGTTGTTGATGTCGAGGAAGTTCGAACCGAAGGTCATCTCGTTCCATACCTCAACATCGTAGCCGGCGTCCTTCGCCCCCTTCGTGCCTAACGCTTCCGTCACCAAATCAGCCACTTCCGCCACGTAGCGCTTCCAGCCTTCCAGCGTCTCCAGCACTTCGGGCACCGGCGTACCGTCCTTGCGCTTCGCACCTTGCAGTGGCTGATATTTGAGTTCGACCAGAGCCACGCGTCCGGCTTTCAGGTCTTCCGGCATCGGCATGGACAGGTGGCAGGTACCATCGGCGTCTACCGAGGTGATCAGCGGTTTTGCGGCGCAATATTCGCCGGCATTCATCGGGCCGGTGTACCACGACTTGATGCCGGCGCCGTCCTTCAGCTTCAGCAAACGGTCGCCCTTTTTTGCGTCGGCGAGCAGATCGACCCAGATATGTTTATAGGGGCACGGCGCGGCGTGGTGCGAGTTCAACAGGATCAGCGGGCGCATGCCGTACTTTTTGTAGAGTTGCAGGGTGGCAATGGTGTTTGCACGCTTGGCGCCGGTTAGCCTGTCGTCCCAGTTCAGGTTGCCCCAGCCAATCTCGTAACGCACATACCGGATGCCGCTCTCCGCCATCACCTGGCAGACCGCATCGGAGTATTTCGGGTTCGTGTTATCCACATAACCAAGAGATTCCAGGTAGTGCTGCGACGACCAGGTGTCCATATACGAGCGCCAGGGGTTCGCATAATAGGAGATCAACCCGAAGGGGATGGTCGCCTGTCGCACATCCTCGTATGGACGATCCAGCACCACGGATTCCGAGACGGAGACCGGCGCGACTTGAGGTCCGGCCGCAACAAGATGCGCGGCAACGCACAGGCATAGAGCGATCACCACATATCGCATGGGAACACCTCGCTTCCTCTCCTATCCTGCAATATTCATAACATTTGAATTATGCGGGGTAGCGTGTTCAGTGTCCGTTTTCCCTTTTCGAGGCTGTCCAAAAGTCCGACATATTTCCTTACGGCATTTTTTTGCGCCAGGCGTTGTCGCGCCTGACTCCAAATTCTGCTCACGATGAAACATCCCGGACTTTGGTACAGACTCTATTTCGGGTTCGGTACAGCACTCGCCAGACTTTTTTCCCAGATCAGTTCGTTAGTGACACTCAGGAAGAACTGTTCGCCGGCGATTTCGATTACCAGTGTATTGGGACCTTTATGCAAGCGCGCCGGCAACCGTTCCTTGCCCGCGTGGTAGCCGGTCCACTCCTGGTCTTCGTAGAGTTTTTCGCCATTCAGCCAGACCGTTGCCACGGCCGCACCGGTGTTGATAAAAACCTTGCGCGCGGAGGAGCACATCACGGTGGTGACCGCCTGAACACGTCCCTGACCGATGCGCTGCCGTAGAAGTTGGCCAAAGCCGTTGCGGCGCGCCTGCTCCATCCAATCTGCGGCAGAGGCGGCCGGCACAGGCGCGGGGTCGGGCAGCGTATAGGGTATCCAGGTTGCGTCCGGTTGTAGGGCGTGCACACTGGCGGCGTCCAACACCTGGGGTTTCCCGTTCACCAGCGGTGCGACCCGCATCTGCCATGCCGTCACCACGCCCGGAAAGAGGCTGGGCGAAAAGACCGTGGGCAGGGGCACGGCCGGGTAACCCAGGACATCGAGGAGCGCGCGGGCCATCAATGACTGGCCGAGGTAGTTCGGGTGGATTCCATCAACCACCAGTATCTCATGCCCGCAGGAACGCGCCTGGCACATCAGCGCGTAATCTTCGGCAACCAGGCAACCGGTTTCCGCGGCAACTTTGCGGAGCACGGGTGAGTATTGCTGCGCCCGCGCGTCGCTCTGGGTGTTTTTGATCATGCACGGTGTGAAGAACACCAGATGCGCGTCAATCGCTTTCGCTTTCGCGACAATGTCGCGCAGGGTCTGTTCGTACGCCTCGGGAGTCACGCCGCGTCCGACGTCGTTCGTGCCGGCGTTCACCGTCACGATGCGTGGGTGATAGGGTGCGACGTCGCGCGCGAAACGGGCGGCCATTTGCGTCAGCGTATGGCCGCCGGCGCCGGCGCAGATGATAGCCGGCGTCGGTTTCCCGGAGTCGCGCAATGCTTGAATCATGATTTGCCCAAAGGTATACCCATCGGTGATGGAGTCACCCAGACAGACGATCACATCGCGCTTCGTCGGAAGCGCCCAGGTGGGCTGCGTGGCGTCGCCCGTGCGGCGTTGCACGCAGCCGGCGATAGTCCGGGCCATTACCGCGGCAGCACCCGGCAGCGGATGCACTTTATCATCCATAAACAATTCCACGTGGCCAGCAAGGGGCGTATAGAGATCAATTAAGCCGCTGTTGGTCTCCCGAGCGACTTTTCGGATGGCTGGATTGACTTCCTGGGTCATGATCTGTTGCTGCACCTCGATATTGTCGCAAAAAAACGGCGTCGGCACGCAGAGCCAGACGCGCGGATGCGACGGCAATTTGGTGAACTGTTCCACCATCGCGCGCAAGTCGCCGGCGAATTGACCACCATATTTTTGCCAAATGGCCGGCCAGGAGTCATTGGCCCCCAGGCAGATCACCACCACGTCCGGTTGCCAGGCCTGCGCGTCGGCAAAGAGTTGCTCTTTCCATAACGCCAAGTCAGCCTTTCGCAGCGCGGTGCGACCCGGCACGGCGAAAGCCCGCACGTCATACCCCGTACCCAGCAGGCGCGCAAGTTGTGCCGGATAAGCGTCCAGCTCAGGTTTCTCCATTTTATAGCCGGAAGTAAGGCTGTCGCCCACACACGCCAGACGCAATGGTCGACCTGCGGCCGGCGTCGTCGACGCCGATTCCGCAGCCAGCGTCGCGGTTGCCAGCAGTCCGCAAAGACCAGCGCATAACATCAGCTGCATCATTCTGTTCATCTACTCCGCCTTATCGAGCTTCATTCTATAAGCCCAGTATGGAATTCTTTTCTCCAGGTTGCCTACTTCTTCCCCCCGGCAATATCAAGAAAAATCGCGAATGCCTACCCCGGATTATTCATGAACGAATTGATTGCCGGGCTAACCCGCATAATTCATGAACACATGAATTATGCTTCGGTTAGCCAGAGCTTTATTCGCTTCGCGAATAAAGCTCTGGCTAACTGTGGCATTATTCGAAATGTTATGAATAATGCAGGCTACAGTTCCGGCTGAACAGCAACGGCGATGGCCCACCCTGTGGAAGGTGGGCCATCGCCGTTGCGGCGTACCCGGCGGATGCACCAGCGGCATCCGAGGCACATTCACGACTTAAACCCCTCGCCCGACAACAGCAGCGGACGGGGGGTACGGTGAACAAACCAGCAGCGAAAGGGGTTACTCGTCGCTTTCGACGATATTATACAGCGAGACCAGATTCGGCGTCCCCTGTTGATCGATAAAGATCTTCGAAATTTGCCAACCTTCCATCGCCAGCAAATCCAGCACGTAGGACAAACTTTCCAGCGCTCGGTGGCTCGGTCCAGGATTGGTCAGACTCTGGTTGCCTTCGCAGGACCAGAAGAACCAGGCGTTATGCCCCTGGGTGAGGAAGCCGTGTTTGCGAATTGCCGCCATATCAATAACCCTCTTATTGTGTGAATCTCTCGCAGTTCGCGAATCCCGTGTGCGTGCCGGCGAAACGAGGCGAGCGAACTGTCAGTGCTGCTAGCCCGCTTCACTCGCGCTGCGAATGGTGCGGTATAATCTTCTATTCGCGATCTTCACCAGACTTCCTGCTATTCAAGCGAAAGATTACTTTATTCATCAAAGACAACAGGACAGCACGATGGCAGGCAGAATAGATAAACTATGGAGAGCATGCCTTCGTCGCGCTTGATTGAAGAATTCCGTCACCGTCTGGCGGAAATCCACGCGGATATTGCCGCGGCGGCGGCACACGCCGGTCGACGGGCGGAAGAGATTCGCCTGGTAGCGGTGAGCAAGACGCAGCCGGCGGAGGTGCTCGCGGCGGCGGTGGCCGCCGGCGTGCGGGAGATTGGCGAAAATTATATCCAGGAAGCGGTCGACAAATTTCGCACCTTGGGCTGGACGACTGAGGCCCCGGTGGTGCGGCATGCTATCGGCCATCTGCAGGCGAATAAAGCGCGTAAAGCGGCGATGTGGTTCGACATGCTGGAAACGATTGATTCGTTGGAACTGGCGCAACGCCTCGACCGTGTCGCGGAAGAGTTGGGACGCACGCTTCCCGTACTGCTGGAAATAAATATTTGCGGTGATACAACAAAAAGTGGCTTTTTTTCTTCAGAAGTCGAAGGAGTTCTTCCTTCCCTGGCGAAATGTTCGTCTATTCGGGTACAGGGACTAATGACGATTGGCCGTTTGTCCGTTGACCCGGAAGGGGCGCGCGCGGATTTTCGCGCGCTGCGCGTCCTGCGGGATCACCTGCAGTCCGTGGCCCCGCCATCGATACTGTTGCATGAATTGTCCATGGGGATGAGTCACGATTTTCCGGTAGCCGTCGAGGAAGGCGCTACCATCGTGCGTGTCGGCAGCCGCATCTTCGGCCCCCGGCATTCCTCATAATCGTCGTACGTTTTATTGCCGACCCGACAGGGTCTCCGGCCTCTTGCCGGACATTATTGTCATTGTTATCGCACTGTTCACAGCCTGAGTTGCTTGAGGAGGAAACGCATGCAGCAAAGCGCGAACCCGGTCAAACGCTTCTTCAGTTGGTTGAATGCTGAGGATGTCGATGAAGATGGGGAGCAGATGGAGCAGCTCTCGGCTTCCCCGGCTCCAGACGTCACTTCCCGCCGTCAACAGCAACAACAACAGCAACAACCCCCCTCTCAACGTGGTCCGCTCCATTTGCGCGGCACCAATGACGGCGGTATGGAGATTCGCCACCCACGCGGTTTGGAAGAACGCATGACTGTGGGTCTTGATCTCAAACAACGCCGCATGGTCACGCTGGACCTGACCAGATTGCCGGATGCCGAAGCGCGGTATTTTCTGGAATTTATGTATGGCGTGATCTTCGCCCTGGACGCGACGGCCGAGAAAGTCACGGATGGCATCTACCTGCTGGCGCCGCGCGGGGTGAACGTGCGCAACGACGCCGACGGCGAGCCGGGCATAGCCACCAGCACCGCGGCGCCAACCGACCGGCGCTCCGGGCGCGATGGGCAGGAAGAACTCTTCTGGCAAGCGCGCTGATTGGCGCACTGTCACCCAATCATACCTTTCCCGGGGATGCGGCCATTCCCGGGCATTCGGTGTTCGTTGGTGCGGTAACCTGAACAACGTACAGATCGCTGGGGGTCAAGGATGACATCCCGCACCCTCGGAGACGGAGGCGATATGAAACTGACACTTATTGGCGCAGGGAAGATGGGCGAGGCGTTGGCGCGGGGCATGTTGCGCGCGGGCGTGCTGGCGCCCACGGAGCTGACCTTGTGCGATATCGCCACAGACCGCGTTCAGGCGCTGGCGACGGCGCTGGGCGCCAGCGCCGCGCCGACGAATACCGCGGCGGTCGACCAGGCGGAACTGACTATCCTGGCCGTCAAACCCAAGGATGTTGCCGCAGTTTGCCGGGAGATCGCTCCGCGGTTGTCGCCGCGCGCCACCGTGCTGAGTATTGCCGCGGGGATTACGCTGACGCAGTTAACCGGCGCACTCGGGCGCGACGATCTGGGGGTGGCGCGCGCCATGCCCAATACCCCGTGCCTGGTGAACGCCGGCGCGATCGGCGTGAGCTTTACGACCAACACCTCTCCGGCGGCGCGCCACACCGTGCGTGAGTTATTAGCACCGCTGGGCCTGGTAGAAGAACTGCCGGAATCGCTGCTCGACGCGGTCACCGGACTCTCCGGCAGCGGCCCGGCGTACGTCGCGGTACTCATTGAGGCGCTGGCGGATGGCGGGGTGTTGATGGGTCTGCCGCGGCTTCAGGCACAACGTTTGGCGGCACAAACGGTTTATGGCACTGCTAAGCTGGTGCTGGAAACAGATCAATCCCCGGCGGCGGTGAAAGACGCCGTCGCTTCGCCCGGCGGTACGACTATCGCCGGGTTGGCCGCACTGGAAGCGGCCGGGTTCCGCCACGCGGCGATCTCCGCCGTGCAGGCGGCCACGGCGCGTTCGCGCACCCTGTCGGAAGGATAACCGGCTATGGCACCTCATCTCATTTCGCTCATTCTCCTGGCGACCGAAGTCCTCTACGTGCTGATTATCATCAACGCCATTCTGCACTGGGTGCCGCAGGCGCAGTGGCACCCGATCGGCAGTTTTCTCTACGGCATCACCGAGCCGTTGGTCAAACCCTTTCGCGCCTTCATCCCAATCGTGCACATCGATCGCTATTATCTGGATTTATCACCACTAGCAGCGCTGGCGGCCGTCTGGGTTCTCCGCGCTGTGCTCATCATGCTGGTGATGCTGCTCTTCCATTAACCGTGCACCTGGAGGGGATATGACCGACACCACACCGAACGACATCGTCAATAAAGCATTTCGCGTGACCTTTCGCGGCTATGCGCCCCAGGAGGTGGACGATTTTCTGCAGAACGTCTCCGACAGCCTGTTTCACGCGCTGGAAGAGAATCGCCGCTTGAAAAGCCAGCTCGATGAACAGCGCGGTCGGGTACAGCAATACCAGGAGACGGAATCGTTGATGACCAATGCCCTGCTGCTGGCGCAGCGCACCGCCGACGATCTGCGCCACCAGGCGCATCAAGAAGCCGACTTGCTGCGCCGGGAAGCACAACAACTCATCCGCGCGGAATACGCGACGCTGGACGACCTGCGCCAAACCCGTCAGCGGGTGATCGCGGAAATTCGCGCGGTGCTGCAATCGCATCTGCTGTTACTCGACGCGCAAGCACAACAGGCTGCTCCACCGGGAAGCGAGGCGCGGTGAGATGACCGTCGACGCTCCCCAACCGGAAGAACAGCTGCCGGCAGAGCTAAACCTGCCCGCGGCGCCGCACGAGCCGGCGTGGATGCTGGTGGCGGGCATCGTGCTGATGCTTGGTTTCCTTACCCTGACCTGGTACGACCATCTCGTGCAATTCACCAAGCACCCGACGCTTGACAGTTCTCCTGTCGGATATCAGACCCTGCTCAGCGCGCGCGCCGGCACACTGGCGGTGGAAGCGCTCATTTACCTCTCCTACCGTCCCGACCTGCACCTGACCGCCGTACAGCGGAATGCATTGCACCATGCCGTTGTCACCAATGCGCGAAATGTGGGGGAGTTATGGGAGCAGATCGATGTTCCGAGTGCGACGTCGGCCGTCCGTGTCAGTGCGTTGGTGAATGCTGCCGCGTTGTATCATGTGGCCAATCAAGACATCCGCGCGTTTTCCACGCTTTCCACCGCTCTTAAGCGCGATCGACGACAGTCCATGACACTGATGCCCCTGTTCGCGTTACTGCAACCCCCGCCGCCCGGCATCGAATACCCCGCAAATTTCACCACCCCGGCGACGCTGCGCTTCCTCGCTGCGGCGCCCACCGGGGTGCTCTATCAGGCCTTCCCAGCGATCGCCGCCGGCGATGCTGTCGCGATCACCCGAATATTGGAACCAGTGGCGCGTGCGGGACTGCGGGTGTTGGCCATCCTGGGCGCCGCGCTGCTGCTCATGCTGCTGGCGTTCGGCGCGACGCTTCTCTTTTTGCTCCTGCGTTTCCAGGCTCTGGAGACGACACTCAGTGAGGTGAATCGCACGACAATGCCGCCGACGCCGTGGGGTGTGGGTATGGCGTTGGTGATGGTCAGCGCATTGCAGATCACTACGCTGGCGCTCATGCTGCTCTTCTTCACCGCCGTTCCGCACCTGCGGCCGCGGAGCTTTGGTCCGAGCACGATCATCATCGAAACACTGGCCGAAATGGTCAGTGCGGCGCTGCTCATTGCCGTCTTCACCGCACTGTATGGCCGAACAGTGTGGGACCTGTCGATCCTGGGATGGCGCCGCGTGCGCCAGGGGGTGGGCTACGGCCTGTTGGCGCTGGTGCTCACGTTGCCCTTCGTGTGGGTAGCCTCCTGGATTACCAGCCAGATGATGAAAGAGCACGACGCCGCTAACCCGCTCATCCCCTTTCTAGCCAATACTCATGACCCCCGCATGTTGTGTTACTTCATCTTCGTTGCCGTCATCATGGCGCCGGTGATTGAGGAGACGTTCTACCGGGGCATGCTCTTCCAGGCTTTGGGAACGCGCGTTCCCTTCTGGGCCGCGGCGGCCATCAGCGGTGCGCTCTTCGCGTGTGCGCATGGCGAGTTGGCCGCCTTGTTGCCTATTTTCGTGCTGGGCCTGTTGTTGGCCTTCCTGGTGCGCCGCACCGGCGGCTTAGCCGCTTCCGTCGCCGCACACGCGGCGTTCAACGGATTGACGACCATTGGCGTACTGCTCCTTTCCTGGGCGCTGCAGGCGCCGGGCATGTAGCCGCTATTCTGAAGCAATGAGACACGCGTATGAATGGACACATCACTAAACAATTACCGGAAACGCCGACTGCCGCGGAACCCACCGCGCGCCCGTTGCGCGTGCTCTTTGCCGGCGGCGGTACGGGTGGCCACCTCTCGCCGGCACTGGCCGTAGCGCAAACGCTCCGCCGGCAATCGCCAACGGCGGAAATACTCTTTATCGGCACGGCAGACCGCCTGGAAGCGACGAAGGTGCCCGCGGCGGGTTTCGCCTTTCGCGCCATCTCAGTACACGGGCTGGCCGGGAAGTGGTCGCTGCGCGATCTGGGAAAACGCCTGCGCGGCGTACTGGAGCTTGTCAGCGCACTACCGCTGTGGCAGGCGCTGGGTATCATCCGCCGTTTCAATCCCGACGTCGTGGTGGGTACCGGCGGGTATGTGTGCGGCCCGGTACTCTTTGCCGCCTGGCTGGCGAACCGTCCTGCGCTCTTAGTAGAACAGAATGAGGTCATTGGCCATACCAGCCGCCTGGTGACGGGATTCATTCGGTTGGCTGCGGTGATCTCCGAAGCCTCCGGCGCCTTCTTTCGCGCGCGCGGGTTACGCACCGAGGTGGTGGGCAATCCCGTACGCCCGGCAGTGGTGGATACCACCCGCGCCGACGCGGTGTCGACGCTCGGGCTGGATCCGGCGCGCCTGACGCTGGCGGTGGTCGGCGGTAGCCTGGGCAGTTCACCGATCAACGCGGCGCTGGTCGGCGCCGTGCCGCGACTGGCGAACGAAGCGTGGTTCCGTGATGGGTGGCAAGTCATCCACATCACCGGCCCCACCCGTGGAGGCGGGCTGAGCGCCAACGAGACGCACACCCTGGGGTTTCCCTACCAGGCGTATCCCTTCTTAGACAATATCCACGACGTACTGGCCGCCAGCGACATGGTGATAACCCGCGCCGGCGGCACGTTTCTCGCGGAGATCGCCGCGCGCGGCGTGCCAATGATCATTATCCCAGGATCCTGGCCCGCCGACGACCACCAGACGCGCAATGCCCAACCCTTCCACGACGCGGGGGCCGCCATCGTGATCACCGATGCCGCTTTGTCCCCGGACCGCCTGTTCACCGCCTTGCAGGAAGTGCTGCCCGACGCCGACCATCGCGCGACCATGGCCGCCGCCTGCCGCGCCCTCGGCCACCCGGACGCCGCACGGCGGATTGTCAGCTTTGTGGAAGAATTGGCGGTGGCGCGGCGGTGAAAGTGTTTAGTTGCGTGCAATAATGCACCACGATGTATTGTCTTTTTCTCCTCCTTCCGGCAGGATTCTCGCTAGTGGCGTGTAATTAAGATTGATGTAGGCTCCGCTTCCTTTCCCGGCCAGGGTTTGTGCGTGGAGCCGCCGTGCGCCCTGTTTTCTCGAGCGCACCGTGCACTTTTTCACACCTATACAAAGGAGGATCTCCCATGAAAGTCGGCGTGTTTGCCGTGCTCTTCAGCCAGATGCCGCTCGAGCAGGCAATGGACTACATCAAAGCTGCCGGGTGCGACGCGGTCGAAATCGGCACCGGTGCGTATCCCGGCGGTGCACATTGCCCGTTATCCGAGCTGGTGGCGGACAAGGCCAAAGCCCTGGCCTGGAAGAAAAAGATCACCGACCGCGGTTTAGAAATCTCCGCGCTCTCCTGCCATGGCAACCCCATCCACCCGGATGCGACCATCGCGAAAGAGCACGACGCGATCTTTCGCCAGACGATCGACCTCGCGAGCATGCTGGACATCGAGACGGTCGTCAACTTTTCCGGGTGCCCGGGTGATGCCCCCGGCGCCAAATACCCGAACTGGGTCACCTGCCCCTGGCCGAACGATTTTGGCGACATCCTGCAATACCAGTGGGACGACGTCGCGGTGCCGTACTGGAAAGCGCTCAATAGTGTCCTGAAGGCGAAGAACGTGCGCGTGGGCCTGGAAATGCATCCGGGCTTCCTGGTCTTCAACACGCAGACCGCCTTGCGCCTGCGTGAGTCCTGCGGCGACCGCATCGGCGTCAACTTCGATCCCAGCCACCTGTTCTGGCAGGGCATCGATCCCGTCTACTCGCTCCGCACCCTGGGCGCCGCCGGTGCGATTTTCCACTTCCACGCCAAGGACTGCAAGATCGACGAGATCAACACCAAAACTACCGGCGTACTGGATACCAAGAGCTACACCGACGAACTCCATCGCTCATGGGTCTTCCGCACCATCGGCTATGGCCATGATGCGCAGGTGTGGAAAGATATGGTCAGCACTTTGCGCCTGATCGGCTACGACGGCGCGCTGTCCATCGAACATGAGGACAGCCTGATGAGCGGCAATGAGGGCCTGGCCAAAGCCATCGCCTTCCTCAAGGATGTCGTGATCAGCGAGAAAGCCGGAGACGCCTACTGGGCGTAATTACTCCAACACCGGGGTTATTGTTGCATACCGCGTGCACAGGCGAGAGTCCGGCCTGGCCAGTAATTACTGGTCAAGCCGGACTCTCGTCACGTTCCACTGAGCGACTAACCCGCATTATTCATGAAAGCATGAATAATGCTTCGGTTAGCCAGAACTCTGGAGTTTAGCCTTTTTTGGGCTCCGGTTATTTCTCAGCAACATTGATCGGTTGCCGTTTTCCCCCATGTTTGCGAGGGCGGAGTCACGAGCAGAGTCGAATAGTCTTCCGAGCACACGCGAGAGTATCGTGCATACTGATAGCGTCACCCTGTTTCGTAAGCCATAGCGCACGACCTGATTCCACGCAGCACCGTGTTGTTGAATCTACAACCAGCAGACACGTTCATGCTCGCGAGACGCTCGCGCGCCAGATGTGTGCTGACGTTCGTTTGTAAGAGCATGATTAAAAAGGGCTAAACTTCAGAGTGGGCTAACTCTCCACCGGTTCGTCTTTCCCGTATTGCCGGATCACCCCATTCCCAAGGTGTCCATCTCCCGCTATAATGCAGGGCGATGCCCATCCGATCTTTACCATTCCCATTACCACCGGAGCAGATCCGCTCGCTTTCGCCGCCGTTGCTGGCCAGCGCGGCGCTCGGACCACTGCAACGTGTCTATGGCGTGACACTCGATTTCTCCATGGGGAGTCTGGCGCGGGTCGATGACGCGTTGCGAAGACATTTTCGGGTGAGGCGCTACGCGGTGGGGGATTATCCGGCAACACTGGCATTGAATATAGCGGCCTATGTTGGCGAAGTCATGCGACGCCAGATGCCGGGCGGCCGTTGGGGGTTGCCGGAAGAAGAGCTTTATGGGACGCCGCTGCCGTTCTTATTATTCACCCATCACGAGCATGAGGTGCAAATCAACGTCGTGGAAGACCTTATGCGCTACCTGTGGTCCGGCGACGGTTGTGCGCCACATAACTACGCCGCGCAGCAGTTCGCCGCGCTGCGACGCGCGGGATTTCCGACGACGGGCGAGTAATTCTCCAGAAAAGTCCACCCAATGCTGGAAACCGGTTGACAGCTCTCATAGCATTTTGCTATAGTATTCGCCGTGTGTTTGCAGGGAGTCCCTGCAGCGAAGGAGACCGAGGATGTACGCAATTCTGGAGACCGGCGGTAAACAATACCGCGTGAGTCCCGGTGATACGCTCCGTATCGAGAAGCTGGCAGCCGACCTGGGTACGACGGTGGCATTGGACCGTGTGCTGATGGTGGGCGACGGCGACGCGTTGACCGTCGGCACCCCGTTGATTTCGGGCGCCACCGTCACAGTGACCGTATTGGAGCAGGATCGCGCGAAAAAAGTGATGGCGATTCGCTATAAAGCGAAGAAGCACGTCCGTGTGAAACGCGGGCATCGCCAGTATTATACCCGCATCCGCGTCGACAGCATCGAAGCGTAACGCATCAACAAGGGAGAGTACCGAGATGGCACATAAAAAAGGGGTAGGCAGTTCTCGCAACAACCGCGACAGCCAACCAAAAATGCGTGGCGTGAAGTTGTACGACGGACAGCTTGCGACTGCCGGCAGCATCATTGTCCGCCAGTGCGGCACCAAAATTCACCCGGGTCTGCACGTCGGCCTTGGGCGTGATTTTACCATTTATGCCCTCATCGAAGGCAAAGTGAAATTCGGTTGGGCCAGCAAGGGCCGCAAGAACGTATCGATTATCCCTGTGGAAGCCTGATACCCGCGGGTAGCAGTACTCCATAGATACCGCAAGAGAGAGACCGCCGGGTATTTACCTGGCGGTCTCTGTTGCATGGTGGTCGTCGCTGACTCAGCGCATCACCCATATATCGCGCGCAACCGCTCCACGTAATAACAGACGTTGCTGTATTCGGCGTCCGGGGCAATGCGGTGGTCAGGACACGGGATAAAGCCGCCCAGGTCTACCAGCGCACGGAGACGTTCGATTTCCGCATCGACGGCCGCGTGGTCGAAGGCAAACACCGTCTTATTCATGCCCCCCACTCCGCGCAATTCCGTGCCATATGTTGCACGCCAGGGCGCGATGGACGCCTCCCAGGTTCCGACTTCGATCGGAAACATGGTATTCACGCCATTGGTGATCCAGGTTGGAATGAGCGCGTCAATCTTGCCGTCGCAATCCAGCGAGATGATATCGATGCCATGCTGATGGTACAACTCGCAGATGCGCCGGTAGTGCGGTCCCACCTTTTCCGCGAAGACGTGGGGGGAAATGAGTGGGCCGTTTTTGAAGCAGATATCCTCCCAGAAATGCCCGAAATCAAATTGAGCGCCACTCGCCAAGACCGTTTTCACGCATTGGTAGCTGAGGTCGCCCACCGTGTCGATCATTTCGTCGAAAAGCGCTTCGTCGTCGGCATAGATATAGGCCGCGCCGGTCACGCCGATCCAGTTGCGGATCATCCCGAATAGACTACCGGCGTGCAGGCCGCGCAGCTCGTCGTGTACCGCGGACAGGAAGGGGGTGGTGTCGGGGATGCGCGTGGCCGTGAAGTGCAGGCGCGGCAGGTAGTGTGTCTCCCAATCGTCCCGTGTCTTCAACAGGTGGTCGATTTCCGCGGGAATGGAGCCGGCGTCGTCCTTCTCCAGTACGATCACCCCGTCTCCATTGCGCACTTTGCGCGCTCCGTCCGGCAAAACCTCGACGACTTCCGCGGTGAAGGCGGGATCAAGGCCGGTCCCGGGAAAATAACTCGGGTTCCACTCGTAATCAAACCCCATCTTCGTCAGGGCCGCAGTGGCGCCCCAATCGGCCAGATCAGCATCCGTCAGGTGCCCCTCGGCGCGCCACTTGGTCAGGGTCTCGAACCAGAACCCGAAGTGCACCAGTGGCAATCGGTCGTAAGGCTGATAATGCAGGCAGGCCAACGTGCGTTCACGGTGGTTCATGGCCACCTCCCATGGTCGTTCGTAATCGGATTCTATACTAACAAATGCCCGCGCTCCCTACAAGCGCTCGGGACGCGCTATCGGCAGGATTTTCGTCGATCATGGCTAATAGATGGATGTAGAAATTCTGAATTGTCGATTCAGATATAGGTGATCAGGTGAGCGCGACTTTTGACATCCAATCCGCACAGCTCATTCTCGTCGGGCGTACCATGCCGGATGCGACATGGCGAATGGCGGCCCACGCGCACTCCTACTGGGAATTCATCTACTTTCTTCATGGGTGCGGGCGCATCGAGACCCCATATTCCACCTTGCGCGCCCAGCCGTTTTTTCTGGCCATCTACCCCCCGGGTCTGTCCCATGCCGAACTCACGGACCCGCTGGACCCCGAAGAGACCATTTATTTTGGCGTTGACGTTGCGGGCATGGTCCCGCCGGATGCGAAACTATTGCTCTCGGATCCGAAAGGTGAACTGGGTTGGCTGGCCGAACGCCTGCTGGAAGAAACCGCGGTCTATGGCCTGACCCCGCTGGCCCATACCTATGTTCGCGCCTTTCTCTACCTGGTAGAACGTCTGTGGATGGAACGTCCAGCGCCGCGACCTGATGTCGTCGAGACGACACTGCAATATCTCCATGGAAATTTCACGCGCGCCATCAACCTGACCGTGTTGGCGACCGTGGCGCGGGTCAGCGCAACCCATTTGGCGCACCGTTTTCGATCCCGGATGGGCATCAGCCCGATGCGTTACCTCCAGCAGCTTCGTGTAGAAGCCGGCAAACGTCTGCTGAGTACGACTGATCTCTCGATCCAGGACGTCGCCAGGCGCATCGGATTCGATGACCCGCTCTATTTCAGCCGCATACTCAAGAGGCAAACCGGGTGTAGCCCCCTGAATTTCCGTAAACAATCAATTAACACAACGAAGTCCATCCAGAACACAATATCGTCCATTCCACCCCCGCGTGGGTAAGCGTATTATTACAAGCGCAATGTCCGTTACGTGGATGACCTTGAGTTCACGCAATGCACCACCCTCATAAAGTAAAGCCCGGATTGTTCATGAACGAATTGACTGCCGGGCTGACTGAGGCATTATTCGAAATGTTATGAATAATGCAGGATAGCAGATGAGAGGAGATCAGCACACATGAAAATCGCGATGATCGGTGCGGGCAGCATCGTCTTCTGTAAAACGCTGCTCAACGACATGCTCTCCACCCCGGCCTTACAAGGCGCGACCTATGCCCTGATGAGCCCTACGGAGACCAAACTCCGGCGCATGGAAGCGTTCGCCAAGCGCATGATGGCGGAAAATGGCCTTTCCGGCACGATCTATGCGACCACCGATCGCCGCGAGGCGATCACCGACGCGGATTACGTCATCTGCATGGTGCAGGTCGGGGGCGTGGACGCGTTCAAGTTCGACTATGAAATCCCGCTGAAGTATGGGGTCGACCAGTGCATCGGCGACTCCCTTGGTCCCGGCGGCGTCATGCGCGGTTTGCGCAGCATTCCGGTAATGGCGGAACTCGTGAAGGACATGGAAGCGGTGGCCAAACCCGGCGCCATTCTGCTGAATTACACCAACCCCATGGCCGCGGTCTGCTACGCACTGGGTAAAATTTCCAACGTCCCCTACATCGGGTTATGCCACGGTGTGCAGACCACGCTGGACCTGATTTCGGGGTATGTCAATGTGCCGAAAGCCGAGATCGACTATCTGGCCGCGGGCATTAACCACATGGCGTGGTTCTTGAAAATCGCGCATAACGGCCAGGATCTCTATCCGCGCTTCAAAGCTAACTGTGAGAAGCCGGAATATTATGTGAATGAAAAGGTGCGTATTGAAGTCATGCGCCAGTTCGGGTACTTCATGACGGAGAGCACCGGGCACCTGTCAGAGTACTTGCCCTGGTTCCGCGGTTCGAAGCGCGCGCTGGATCTGTACTGTGATGAGCCGGCGTTCGGCGGGGAAACCGGCGCCTACTACAACTGGTGCAGCTTTATCGCCAAGAAGTATGCCGAGACGGATCCATTGATTTTTGAATCGCCGAAGTTGACGCCGCGCAGCGCGGAATACTGTTCCTACATCCTGGAAGCGCACACCACGGGCAAACCGTTCCGCCTGCAGGGAAATATCCGCAATGACGGCTATATCACCAATTTGCCACAAGGGTGCTGCGTGGAAGTGCCGGTCTATGTCGATCGCGAAGGCCTGCACCCGCTGCGCATCGGCGACCTGCCCCTGCAGTTGGCGGCGCTGAACCAGAGCAACGTCACTGTACAAGCGCTGGCCGTGGAAGCCGGCTTGACCGCGGACCCGGATCTGGTGATGAATGCCATTGCCCTGGATCCCCTGACCGCTGTTTGCTGCACGCTGGCGGAAATTCGCGCCATGACCGCGGAATTACTCGCTGCCGAAGCGCAGTGGCTGCCGCAATTCGCCGGCAAGACACTACGCCCCACGCCAACGATCTCTATCCCGCCTCAGGTGCAACGCGTCGAAGTGCCGCTCGATCCGGCATTGGCTATTGGCAAGCGGTTCGGCACGCTGGTGACACAGGAATTGGAGAAATAAGCTCCAGGTGCTGGAGTGTATCAACATAGTATGTTCAAAGGAGTCTTCTCATGTCCAAAGTGAAAATCGGGTTCGTCGGCGTCGGCGGCATGGGGCAGTGCGCCCACCTGAAGAATTATGTCACGGTTGACGGTTGTGAAGTGGTGGCGCTGGCGGAAGTCCGTACGGGCCTGGGGCAACGGGTCGCGCGCAAGTATGACATCCCGCGCGTCTATGCCTCGCACGAGGAAATGCTGGCGAACGAGCAGTTGGATGGCATTGTGGCCTCCCAACCGTTCACGCGGCACGGCACGCTGGTGCCCGAGTTGTTGAAAGCCGGCGTCCCGGTCTTCACTGAAAAGCCGCTGGCCGGCACCATTGCCATGGGTGAGAAAGTCCTTGCCGCCCTGGCCGCCAGCAAAACCTGGCATATGGTCGGCTATCACAAACGCAGCGATCCGGCCAGCATGTATGCCCGTCAAGAAATCACCCGTTTGAAAGCCAGTGGTGAATTAGGCAAGATGACCTACGTGCGCATCCTGATGCCGGCCGGCGATTGGGTAGCCAACGGTTTTATTGATCTGCTGCACAGCGATGAGAGCTCGCCGGCATTAGCCTGGGATCCCCCGGCGACTGACATGGATAAAGAAACGTACGACCAGTATATCGGGTTCGTCAACTACTACATCCACCAGGTCAACCTGATGCGCTACCTGCTGGGCGAATCATACGCGGTGACCTACGCTGCCAAATCCGGCGTGATGCTCGCCGTAGAGAGCGCGAGCGGCGTGGCCGGCGTCATCGAGATGTCCCCCTATTCTACCAGCATCGACTGGCAGGAATCCGCACTGGTGGCCTTCGAGCGTGGTTATGTGAAGGTCGAACTGCCCGCACCGCTGGCCAGCAATCGCCCCGGCAAAGTGGAACTCTTCCGCGATCCGGGCAATGGCGCAACACCGGAAACCCTGATACCGCAACTGCCCTGGGTGCATGCCATGCGCCAGCAAGCCATGAACTTCGTGGCGGCCATCAAAGGCGACATGGCCCCGATGTGCCAGGCCGCGGAAGCCCTGGAAGACCTGCAAGTCGCCAAACAATACATCGACATGTGGAAAGGTGCAACGCCGAAGGGCTAAGCACGTAACATTGCTGACGGCAAGACACAGGATATCTCACCGGTCCCCCGACCCTCGCTGTGGGTCGGGGGTGAGGGCGTCCCTTTCGTCAGCAGAAGTCCTGGAAGCGCGCTATTCTCCATGAGCCGGGTTCACCCGGCTTGATCGGGGAGGCATGTCCTTGAGGGCATGCCCGACGCGTATGGCTGGTCTCTGTTTTCGACCCACCCCCTGAAGGGGGTGGCTACCTGATCAAGCACGCTGAAGCGCGCTTCATGAGAGCCTGTCCCAAAGTCCACGTATTTGGATCGCGAGTGGATATTTTCGTCAGGCTAGGTCGAAGACCGTGAGCCCGTCGAACGAAGCGAATTCCACACTTTATCGAAGGGAGATAAACGTGGAATTCGCGACAACGCTTGGCGGAAAAAGACACCGCGAGGCGAATGCGAGGACTTTGGGACATGCTCTCATCAGCGAAACCTTAATCAGCGGATATGTCGGAATCCGGGTGATCACCGAATGTCATGGGTTGCTCCGCGTCGGCGCATGGACACTGGATGTGCGCGACGAAGCGGAGCAATGTTGGCTGATGCGCACGTAGGCCAATCATCTCTTATCTCTCTGTGAAGAGGAAGTCCTCGAATACGGCCGAACTGTCAACTCTGTCCCCGTCTGTACAGGTTTGGGGGCGAGGGCAAGACATTCGCAAGCGGAAGCAAAAGTCCTCTGGATATCTCACCGGTCCCCCGACCCTCGCTGTGGGTCGGGGGACATATTGGAGCATCATGACCGCATTACCGTGTGGCGAACGCGCCGTTCGTTGCCTGTTGGGCCAGACAATCGATCGTGTCCCGTATGGGGTCGGCTTGGGCTGGGCTCCCTGGGGGGAGACGATGGAGCGGTGGAAACGGGAAACCGGCAACCCGCATCTGGACCTGGGACAGGAATTCGGGTTCGACGGCAGTTTTTCCATTCCGGCCTTCAACCCCGGCATTACCCCGGCGTTCCCCTGGATGCTGTTAGCCGAGGACGCGGAGACGATCACCTATCGCGATGAGCGCGGCATCACCAAACGCGATCGACGCGACGGCGGTTCCATGCCGGAATTCATTGACTACCCGATCAAGACCCGCGACGATTGGGAACGCTTCAAAGCAGAGCGCCTGCGCCTGGATACTGCCGGACGCCTCACCGAGGACTGGGCGGCCTATCGGGCACGACTTACCCAAAGCGGCGAAGCAGTCCAGGTGGGATGGTTCCCCTACGGCATCTTCGGCACTCCGCGCGACCTGCTGGGGGTGGAGGAACTCCTCGTTGCCTATTATGACGACCCGGAGATGATGCATGACATGGTGGACCACCTGACCACGCTCTGGCTCGCGCTGTGGGAGCAGGTGGCGCAACAAGTGCAGATCGACCATATCCACATCTGGGAAGACATGTCCGGACGCCAGGGGTCGCTGATCTCACCGCGCATGGTCGAAGAGTTCATGATGCCCAGCTATGACCGCATCGTGGATTTCGCCCGGCGTCACGGCGTGCGCCTAATTTCGGTGGATACCGACGGTGATTGCCGCGAATTGGTCCCGATAATGACCGCCCACGGCATCAATATGTTTCTGCCCTTTGAAGTGCAGGCCGGCAACGATATCCTGGCCTATCGCCGGCAATACCCTGAGTTGGGAATTATGTGTGGATTGGATAAGCGCGCGTTAGCCGGTTCGCATGCCGACATCGACCGCGAATTGGACAAAGGGGCACGCATGATTGAAGCCGGACGCTTCATCCCCGGCTTCGACCATCTCATCCCACCGGACGTTCCCTGGGAAAACTACCGCTATGCCGCGGAACGCATGAAGCCAATCTGCTACGGCGAGACCGCTGTGCGCTAACCCGCATGCATGATGCTTTGCGCGCAGACACAACGACGAACTACACGTAAAAAGGAGGCACTCGATGCCGCTGAAATTCCGTAAGGTCTGGATCGCCGATGAAACCTATGAGTCCGCCGGCGTATTCGATGTGAACAATGATGGTATCCTCGATATCGTCTCCGGCGCCTTCTGGTACCAGGGGCCGGACTTCCGCACCAAGCACCAAATCGGCGCCGTCATGCCGGCGGGCGAATATTTTGACGACTTCTCGACAATCGCCCTGGATGTCACCGGCAATGGCTACCTGGATTTCGTCACCGGCGGGTGGTGGGGCAACAACCTGCGCTGGCGCGAGAACCCCGGTGCAGCCGGCGGCGAGTGGAAAGAGCATGTCATTGCCGAAACCGGCAATATTGAAAGCACGCGCGCCTGGGATGTGGATGGCGACGGGATGCTGGAGATTGTGCCCAACACGCCCGGCGCGCCACTCGTGGTCTACAAATTACGCGTGGACGCACAGGGAAAAGGCACGGGGGCCTTCGACAAATATACGATTCTCGACCGCGCACAGGGGCATGGCCTGGGTTTCGGCGACCTCACCGGCAATGGCCGCGGCGATTTCGTCCTGAATAACGGGTGGTTGGAAGCACCGGCCGACCCGTTCACCGGCACGTGGATCTTCCATGACGATTTTGAACTGGGGTGGGACGCCAGTGTGCCGATCCTGGTGGCGGATGTCAACGGCGACGGCGTGAACGACATCATTGTCGGACGCGGGCACAACTACGGGCTGGACTGGTGGGAACAGGGACGCGACAGCGCGGGCGCGCGCACCTGGACCAGGCATCCCATCGATCCGTTCTACTCCCAATACCACGACCTGCAATGGGTCGATATCGACGGCGACGGACAGTGCGAGTTAGTCACCGGCAAACGCCACCGCGCCCACTGCGGCAACGATCCGGGCGAATGGGACGACACCTCGGTCGTCTATTTTAAATGGAACGGCGAGTCCTTCACCAAGTGCATTATCGACTTCAAGCGTCTGGTTGACGGCCCAACGGGTGTGGGCATCTTCTTCCAGGTCGCCGATTTGCAGGGCTCCGGTCGCCTGGACATTATCGCCCCGGGCAAAGACGGGTTGTACGTGTTTTTCAACGAAGGGCTGTAGCCGCGACTCCTGCGACAAATCGTGTGCAAAATGCCGCTGGGCGCCGAGATACTCGGCGCCCAGCGGCATGTAGAGCTTCAGGTGATCACCTTACCGGGATTTCTTCTTGCGCTTCTCTACTGCCTTCTCTCGGCGTTGGCGCATCTGGGTCACGCGAGGTTCCAGCGTGGAGCGCAGCTGTTCTAATTGTTCTTTGAACTCCTCTACCGTCGAGGGCTGGCCATATTGCCCCTTCATCTCCTGCAGCATGGCCGGCAACATGGGATCCGACTTGGCGAGGACTAACGCGCGATTGGCGGCGTTCATGGCTTCGGACAGCTTCCCGGCGCGTTGCAGGAAGATGGCGCGGAAATAGAGCATATACGCGTTCTCCGGCGCTTCTTTCATCACGCCTTCAAAACGCATGACCGCTTCTTGCGTGCGATTCGCCGCCAGCAAATTCGGCAACAGTTTCAACTGGTCTTCATGCTGTTTGAAATACTTGTTGAACTTGTATAGTTTATAGAGGTGTGGTCCCAGCGTGACGCCCAGGATCACCAGGATGGCGACGAGCACGCCGGCGACAATATACCCCCCCAGCGCGCTCCACCGGAAGAGAAAAAACAATCCTGCACCGAGGACAATCACGGCCAACGCCGCCAGGGTAATGAGCAACCAGCGCGGCAACGGAGCTTTATTTCCCACAATACTCACCTTCTCTGTAAATCGTGCCCCGCTATTATACACAAACTGCGCGGACTGTGCGACCCCGTACCGGTTGTCGAGTCTACGGAAAGTTTCAGGAGTGACTGTGCAGATACTGGTCCGTGCTGCAGGTACGCCATGGCAACCGCTCTTGTCTGTGCAGAGCATACAGGACCCTCGCGTTCTGGGGCCAGATCGCCCCAGCATATAGCGTGCGGGGTTGGGGATACTGGCTGATGTCCAATCATGTCCATGTGCAGCACTACCTCGAACGCCATCCCGTCCGTGCCGGAATGATCGTGCATGCCGGGGACTACCCCTGGTTCAGCGAACAGGCGCACAATACGTGGGCCGACCCCGAAAAACAACGGAGGAGCGCGCTGATTAATCGGCGGCAGTTGACGATGTCCCTGATGGGTCTGCGGAAAATACCCTTGCCTTCTGAGCAATATCTCCCTGCCTTCTGAGTAATATTCGTCTATACAGCTCGATTGGCCGCCGTTAAACTGAAGCTACATTCGCTTGCCAGATCGTTGGCAACATTCTATCACTATGATTAGAGGAGATAGACCAATGCGTTTTCTGAACAACCATCGCGGGTTCACGCTGATTGAATTACTCGTTGTAATCTCAATTATCTCGATGTTAGCTGCCTTGCTGTTTCCCGTGTTTGCAAAGGCACGCGAAAAAGCACGGCAAACTACTTGTTTGAGTAATCAACGGCAACTTGTTACCGGGTTGCTGCTCTATGCTCAGGACCATGACGAGTCTTTACCCACAGCGGCTACCGTCTGGTCATCAGACATGAATCGCACTACTTTATGTCCGAGTAAGGGTAAGGTGTCCAATGGTTATGTATACAACTATGAGCTCTCTGCACGGGCGATAGGTGAGATAATGGATCCTGTGCATCTGGTTGCCACTGCGGATGGAAATGCGAACTCAGCAGTGTTGGTACAGGTAGGGAGCGGTGGACCTTCTTCAACTACCGCCAACGCCCTTAATTCGGCCTCCGCGGGTCACGTTGCGTATGTCACTGCCGACTATGACCTTCAGCGTCATCAAACTGGTGTCATGGCGAGTTTTATTGATGGTCATACCTGCATGGTGAAAGCAATAATGTCGAAGTCGGATGTTGATTGGGGGGGAAGCCAGACTAATGTCATCTCATCCTACCCCGTTTATGGTGTCAATGACAATAACCGCAATGGTAGCACGCTGACATCAAACTCCGCCGCAGGCTTTACAAATGCATTTGCTGTCAGCAAACAAACTATATCCAATGGGACGGTGAGCTTCTGCTTTACAAATCCTACGAGTATGATGCGTCAAGTGAAACTCGGTCTCGGAGTCGCCGGCTTAACCAGTCCGATGATGATTTTCGGCTTCCATCTGGCGCCGACTATGCCGGTAATGATTAATAACCCCATGACGGACTTACCGGGTGTGAATGTAGCGGCCAGTGATATTTATTCAATTAAACGGCAAGATGATGTAATCACCTATTACCAGAACGGCAACCCATTACCTTGGGTAACTACCCTCCCTACCGGAACAGACCCATTATATGTGTATGCTTTTTTCCAGGGGATGGGCACACAAATTACCGCTGCGACGATTACACCTACAACTGAATAATGGCAGCAGCTGTAGCACCAAGCACAAGTGCAATCAATCCCGGATAATCAAAATGGAGGTTGTATGAAACTGGTTATCTTTTTCATCCTGGTATGGAGTATGTTGTTGCCACTCGCGGTCATTGCTGATGCTCAGCAGACGCAAATGGCGGGGAAGTATACGGTTACTCTCACCAGTTCTCCTAATCCGACGGTAGCTGGAGATAACGTCTTTCGTATTGTTGTCAAAGATAATCAGCAACCGCTGGTAGGGGGCACCGTGAGTATCCATGTTGATATGCCGGCAATGTCTATGCCTAGCGACTTTTCGACAACCCCCGGCCAGGTGCCAGGAGAATATATTGGCAAAGTATACCTGGGGATGAGTGGCGAGTGGAAAGCGACGATATCTGTGCAGCGAATGCCGGACATGACAATGGACGGTGATGGACAGACTGACTATCTGCTGAATGCCGTCAGACTCTCTACGGTCGCCTTGCCTGCCACTATGTCGCATACGAGACTACCAGGTAAGTCACCTTTTATGCTTCTGGTTGTTATTGGTGGCCTCGGATTTCTATGCGGCAGCCTTGGTCTGGGTGTCTACTTTTTCGGACCGAAACGACATTTTTCGCAACGGGGGTAACCAGAGACGGGGGTAATCAGGGACGGAGCCTTATTATGTATTGAAGAGTGGAACTTCTGGTTCGGTATAAACGATACTCCGGCCAACACCTCGTACCGGCCACGGGACGGCACTATTGCGCCACCAACACCCCCTCGGTCATCTGCAGCACCCGTGAGGCGCATCCCGCGATCTCGTCGAGGTCATGGGTGACGTAGAGGACGGTACACCCCAGACGCGCGATCTCCGCCTGCGTCACCGCCATTAACTCAGCTTTGGCGGCGGCATCGAGGTTGGTAAATGGTTCATCCATCAGCAGCAAGCGGGGGGACGCGGCGAGGGCGCGCGCCACGCCGACGCGCCGGGCCTGCCCGCCGGAGAGTTCCGCCGGATAGCGCTGGCGTAGATCCGCCAACCCCATGTCGGTGAGTAGTCCGGTCAGACGCGCCTCGGCTGGCGCTTGCGGACCACGCGCGGAAAAGGTTAGATGCTGCCAGACCGTCATGTGCGGCCAGAGCGTGGGTTGTTGGAAGACAAAGCCAATCTGGCGTTGATGCGGCGGGCAGAGGTTGTGCCGATCACTGACCGTGACGCCATCCAGCGCGATGCTCCCCGCATCGGGAAGTAAAAAGCCGGCCAGCAGGCGCAACACCGTTGTTTTTCCACTGCCGGAGGCGCCGCGGAGCGCGACAAATTCACCACTCGCGATGTCAAACGACACCGAAGACACCGCGGTGATGTTGCCGTAATACTTGCTCAGCCCCTGCACGACGACCCTCATACCCTCTCCACCTTTCGCGGCATCGCGCGTTGCCGCCAGCCATACACCCCGCCGGTAGCGAGCAACCCGAGTCCGAGCGTGATGCTCATGAGCACCAGGCACAGTGCCGCCACCTCTTGTGATGCGCCGTAGTGCAGCAGATTGTAGAGGCGCATCATCAGCGTGGCCGACCCGGGTTCGGCGACCATCAGCGTGGCGCCCAATTCGCTGAGCGTGAAGGTCCCGAGCAACAACGCGGCCAGCAGCAGGCCCGGGGAGAAAATCGGGAGCACCACCCGCCACATGCCGTGCCACACCGAGTGCTGGTACAGGCGCGCGGCGTCCAGCAGATCGGGGTCGCAGCGCAAGCGCTGGGCATAACAGATCAATGCCGCCACGGGCAGAAAGCGCGCCAGGTTGACGAGCAACGGCGCCGCCCGGCTCAGATTGATCCCTACATCCAGTCCCAGGTTCACGAGATGCGCCATCCCGATACCCACCAGGGAGGCGGGCATCACGAGCGGCGCCAGGATAATCAACCACCAGACACGCCCGACCAGACCGGGGCGGGCGAGTTGCCCGGCCAGGAAGAGCGCCAGCGGCACGCCGACGGCAATCGCGGCGCCGGCCAACGCCAGGGTATAGGTCAATTCCCCGTGCGCGGTGTGCAGAAACTGGAGCAAATGCGCCGGGGAACCGGTAAGCCAGAGCATCATGCCGGTCGGCACCACGACCTGCGCCAACACGAGTATCCCGGCGCCCCATTGACCGAGCGACCACCAGAGCGGCCATTCCGTTCGTGGCGGAAATTGCCAGCCGGCATACGCCGGTGTTGACGCGGCCTGCCGCAGTGTCGACAGGCCGAAGGTGAGGAGCAGCGCCAAGACCCCCAGCAGCGGCAAGGCGGTCAACAACGCCATCCCCGCATTGCCATCCGCGCTGTAGCGGCTGAAGATTTCCATGGCGTAGACATTCGTTGCAAAGAGCGAGGGAATGCTGTAATCCATCAGACTGATCAGCAACAGGAACCCGCCCCCCACTGCCAGCAGCGGCCAGGCCAGGGGCAGGCCGATACGCGCAAAGACCCGCGCCTCCGCGTGCGTCAGTCGCGCCGCTTCCAGCACCGCGGGATTGATACTTTCCAAGCTCATCACGGCAAACCCCGTGGCCAGCGGCAGCAACGCCATCACTTCCACCCACCAGGCGCCCAGCCATCCTTCCACCAGCAACCCGGACGCGCCGCTGCCGTTGAACGCCGTGTTCCAGGTAAAGAAGCACGTCGTCCAGGCGACTCCGAGTAGATAGGGGGGAACGATGATGAGTGCGGGGAGCAGGAGGAGAAACATGCGCCCGAGAACCGGGTAGCGCTTCATCAGCAGCGCGGCCAGCGTGCCTAACGTCAGCGCACTGGTCGCCACCGCACCGCTGAAGAGGAGCGAGCGCAGAAATAACCCCCAGGGACGAGTATCAAGAAAAAGCACCCGCCAGGAGGGTAGATGCAGCGCGTCGCGGCATAATGCGGCGAGCAACCCCAGCAGCGGGCCGAGGAGCACGCCGACCGCGAGCACGCACACTACGGTACGCAGCAGTTGCCGGGGAACACGTCTTAGCGTTGTTGGCAGCGCGGAGGGCGACATAAGATGTTACCTGACAAAAATCTCGCGCAATTCAGCGGTAGCGACCGGCAATTGCCGATAAATGGCCGTCAACGGCACGGCCAACGGATGCAGCGGTGTGGCCAACCACGAGGGACGGCGACTCAAGGCGCGTAAGGAAAACTGGCAACCGCCGTTCCGCAACAATGCGCGTTCGGTGTCGACGGCCACCAGGTAGTCGATGAGGGCGCGCGCCTCCGGGAGGTGGGGCGCGCCGGCGAGCAGCGCGACCGTGCCCGGTATCAGCAAGGCGCCCGTGGTGCGCTGGTCGGGCACGACAATGGCCACCGGGCCTTTCCGGGCCAACGCCCCCACGGCATCGTCGCTGTCCGTGACGCCCCAGGCCAGTTGCCCGGTGACGACCTGGTCCCGCACCACGGAATTTCCATCGAGGATGCGCACCCCGCGCGCCTTCACCTGCTGGAAGAAGGCCCGGGCTTTTTTCGGGCCCAGCGTTGCATACAGCGCGGCGGCGTGCGTGGCGGCCGTGCCGAAGAGGGGGTAGGCCATGCCGATCTTCTCCCCTGCCCACCGCGGACTGAGCATATCGAGCAGCGACGAGGGGTACTGCCGGGGCGTCAACAGCCGGGTGTTGACCAACAGCACGCGCGGTCGTCCCCCCATGCCGGCCCAATATCCGGCCGGGTCGCGGAACGGCGCGGGCAGGTCCGTCGCGCGCGGTGATCGGTACGGCGCCAGCACGCCCTCGTGTTGCAAGCGCAGGGTGTTGGCGAACTCGCTGTTCCAAAAGACGTCGGCGCGCGGGTGCGCTTTCTCCGCGATGAGCCGCGTCGTCAATCCCGTCGTCTTCGCTGACTCGACATCATACACCGCCAACACCCGTATGCCGGTATGGGCTTCAAAGGCGCGGAAAATCGGTTCGGAAAAGACCTGATCAACGGACGAATAGACGACCACTGAGCGGCCGGCAACGCTTGGGAGGCCACACAGCAGGAACAGCAACACCGGAAGAATGCGACATGTTAGCATGGGAACCTTTCAGCGTGTCGAATGTGTCTCGTCATCATTCTCTGTCAGGACTTCGCTTCCGCTTGCTCCTGGCGTTTGCCCTTTTCAATCATGCTGTGATATACGAACGCTATTGCTCATCTGGCACGCGAGCTACGCCTACTCTCGCTTCGCGAGAGGAACGGTGGGCGGCTCGTGAGGACCCTCGCCCTCCCGGTCTGGCACAACGAACGAATCGCATATCAACGGGAGGGCGAGGGTCCCCCCGAGCCAAAGACGTAGCACAATAGGCGGGGGACGAGCACTCGTCCTCATCGCCGATGTGCCACTCGTTCTCGTGTATCCGCTTGGGTCATAATGATCTCGGACAGCATTGAGTCAGGTTTGTGCTATATCTCACGTAGAGGCGCCAGGCTAACGATACACACGGTACTCTCGGTCATGCTCGCGAGACCATTCGATGTTACTCATTACTTCGCGCTCGCGCGCCCGGGTGACAACGACAACCGATCGGTGTTGCTGACAAATAACCGGAGACAAAAGGGCTAAACTCCAGGGAGCAGACGAAAGCGAAAGTCCTCTCGGTTTTATTGTGCTTGTCCACATGCTCCGCAGAAATGCGCCCCGGTGGGTAATGGCGCACCGCAACTGCCACAGAACCCCTTCGCCGGGCCGGTGGCTGCGGCTGCCGGCGACGCCGCCGGTGACGCGGCCAGCAGGCCTGCCCGCCGCGCATCCATCCACTCCGGCAGCGCGGCGTTCCACACCAGGGTCTCGGGAGGCACCCAGCCCCCTTGCAGCCAACTGCGCAGGTCACGCTCACTGACCGGTCCTGTTTGTTGACCATTGACCAGATAATACCACTCCGTGGCAACAGAGGCCGGCTGCGGTGCAGGCGCCGCGGCAGGCGGTGCACTGGAGGGGAGGGGCAAGGCCACTGCGGCCGGTTGCCAATTCGCCAGGGTCTCATTCCACAGCAGCGTATCTGGCGTCAGTCGCCCGCCTACCAGCCACTGACGCAGCACTTCCTCGGTCACCGGTCCCTGCTGGCGACCGTCCGCCTGGTAATACCAGGAAAGCACCGGGACGGCGACGGACGCCACGGGGGGGGCGGCAACCGGAGGTGCGGGCGACGGGGGTGCAGATGGTTGCGCGACGAGCGCAGGGAAGACGACCGCCAGCGGTTGCCAGTCGCCCATGCCCTCCCGCCAGAGTAAGGTATCCCGTGTCAACGTCCCGGCGCTCAGCGCTTGACGCAATACGACTTCATCTACCGGTCCCTGCTGGCGTCCGTCAACCAGGTAATACCAGCCAGCAACCGCCACGGGCGCTGGCGCCGGGGAACTCTGCGGGGCCGGCGGCGCGGGTGGTGGGGGAGCAGGCGCCGTGTTGACGGGAATCACGGCCGGCAACGCGGTCGCCAGCGTCTCCCAGTCCGTCATGCCGTCCCGCCAGACCAGCGTGTCTCCGGTCAATGTGCCTTCAGTGAGCAGGCGTCGCAGGGTATCTTCGCCCACCGGGCCGGCCTGCTGATCGTGTAACAGGTAGTACCACATCGTTGTCGCTACCTCCATCGTCGTTGCGGAATCGGGCTTCGGTTCGGCCGGTACAGGCGTCGATGCCACCGGTGCAGGGGTTGCCGCCGCAGGCGACACCGCGGGTGGCGCGTTGCGCATGCTGGTCGCGGCGATGACCGCCCCTACTACGCCGGCGACCACGCCGGCCACGGCGCCCCCTCCCGCAAGAGCGGGCGTCCAGGAAATTCCGGGCGGCACGGTCACCGGATTGTTAAACGTGGCCTGACTGGTTTCTACCTCCAGTTCCCACCCCGTGACACCCTGCACCAGCGAGAAAAGCGCCGCTTCTTCGGTTCCTATCCGCTTCCATGATCCGACTGTCGGGACGCCGCTCGCATCGCGATGCAACGACAGCGCGTCGCCTTCCGCGCTTTCCACCTGCAAGACGCTTTCCTGCATCTCATCATCGACCACTTCCCGCGCAATCCACGGCGCGCCGGGCAAGGCCGGCGTCGGGGGCAATGCCGTGATGCCGAGGAGGATCTGCAGGCCCGTGCTGATGACCGCGTCGTCAACAGGTTGTCCTTGTGCCGCAGTCTCCAGCGCGCGACAAAAGGCCGCCAGCGCGTCACCCATGCCCGGCGGGATTACGCGGGTAACGATGGGAAGGGCCGAACTCTCGAGATTGCCGGAGGAGAAATCCATCATCGGTCTTCCTTTCCCTACCAGTAGGTAACCGGGTCAATCGCCGGCACATTCGCCTGTGTGGTCTGTAAGTGCGCCGCGCCGTGTTCTGCCCACAATGCCTGATAAACTTCGTAGCGGCCATCAGGCTTGAAATCTTTGGTCGACGGGCCATATTCCCATACGTCGCCGAACGTCAGGTCGATCATGCCTAGCCCCACCTCGCCAGTCGGCACTCCCATCATCGTGTAGAGAATGGACGGAGAGGCCACCAGACCCGTGACGACAAAAGCCTTAATGGCCAGCACCGAGAACACCGCAAACGCGGCGATGAATTTCACCAATAACAGACGTTCCGTATTCTTGGTAAAGAGTCCGTTCACGGTTTTGTAGGCCGGATCGTCCCATTTCTGATACCACCAGGGGTCGATAAAGCGCGGGGAATCGAGCGGGGTGGTCCCGGATAAATGGAACCCGGCGAAATGGTGGCTGATCGGCCCTAGAAACCACATCGCATACTCATTGATCTCAATCCCGTTCATACAGCGCCAGGGATCCGGATCTTTTCCTGGATCGCCGGGATTGCCCAATGTGCCGGCAGACCCAAATCGGCGGGTCGCGAGAAAACCGAAGATGCGCGAGGAATATCTTCCACAGATATAGGCATCCCAATCTTTATAGATACACGAACGCATATTGGTCCATGGTCCGGACATCAAAGGCAGGAGTTTATTGATTTTCAACATGTGGAACTGCTGGTTATTGAGTTCCATCAGATCCTGATGGTCAGCAATCCATTCCAACATGCCCATCACGTTATTGTAGACATCGATCTGCACTTCCGTGCACTTTTCGGGGGGATCATTATCCAGCGGCACGCCGCAGCGGACATCGAAACGGGCGCCGATATACGTGTCCCAGGTTAACCCGCTGTAGCGCAGTACCCATTTGGCGATCCCATGTCTGTCGGTCGCCACACGATCCGCCCCATCGAGAGTCAAACTGGCGCTGCCGATGGTCTCGACTTTCAACATCAGGGTAAAGTCCGTCAACGGGTGGGAGGACAACGGCGCCATGCACGCATAACAGCTCGCTTCCGATGTGTTGCGCGCCCCGCCCCCGACCACCCACAGTTTCAGGTAGATATAGCCGGGTTTGAGTACGACCTTGCCGGTGATGTCGGACGTTTTGCTGGTGTCGCCGGTTTTGGGGCGAATTTTGGCTTTGGCGGTGATGGTAATCTGCGTGGGCAGCGCGGGGTCATGCAGCATCACGGTGTTTGACGTCGCTTTGTAGCGTTTTTGTCCCGGTTCGTTGAATTCCGTGTCTTCCATGAGGGAAAAATCGCGTTTCGCGTTGTCCTCGAAGGTATATTCCAACCCCTCGATGTCGTATTCAGCGATCGATTCCGGATCGTCTTTATCCGTGCGATTATGCGGGAAGAAGATCAATCCCAGTTCATCATTCGCATCGGTGAGAAACTGATTCTGCTCCATTTTGACGCCGGAGTATTCCCGCCCTTTTTGTTTGTCCACATCGAAACGGCAGGCCAACTCCACCATAGGCGGGAGATGCAAACCGAATTTTGCGGTATAGGGGGTGGCGCTTTGGACCGCGGCGCCCCCGGGCAGTGGGGTTGGCGTGCAGGTGAAGGTCACGGTGATCACACCGTCACTCACCAGCCAGTCCTCCGGCACCACGACGCTGTCTTTCATCTTTGCCTTGCAGCGCCAGGTGAGATTGTCGTCATCACTGCTAAGCGGGGTCAATTCGAGATAGTCTGGGGAAATTACCGGCGCCTCCCAGGCGGGGATAAACCCCGGCTTGGTGGGTTCGGTGTTGGTCGGCAGGTGAAAATAGGTTACAAATTCTGTGAACGTCCAGGTGGGCGAATTGTCGGGAGTCCAGGCTTCGAATACCGGAAAATCACGTTTAACGCCATAGGATTTATTGGCGTTGATCATTTCGGCGCCGAGCGTCAGTACGGCATCGACTTGCAGCGTGACCGGAATCGTGATACTGCCATGACCGGCGGTCACGGTGACCGTCACGGTTGGTGGAATACCTCCCTGCACCGGCGAAGGCATCGCGATGCAGGCGCATCGTTGCTGATATTGTGTCCCGAGATCATTGATCGTCAGGCCCGGCGCCCCCAAATCGAGTGGAAAGACGATCGTGGCATCGCCATCCGGGAACGCTCCGGATTCATTCATGCAGTAGGCATACAGGTAAACCACCCCGGTGTCGCCTTCGCGCACCATGGTGGATGGTTGGCCTTTTGCGTCGACGGTGCGCACCTGCACACTGAAGTTGCGCTTCGCGGGATCTTCCCCCTCTTTGGGCGGCGCGGTGTCCTGAAAGATTACCTTGGCCACTTCCACACCATTTACCAGAATCGCCACCGTGGAGGTGGCCACCCCGGCCAGGATCGGCGCCACCCCATTGGTGCGCAGACCGTCATTAAAATTAAAGGGGTCCGTGAGAAAACAATCCGCCAGCGCGGGGTCAGCCAGGCACAGGACCAGCACCGCCAACCCGAGGAGCAGCAGGACCACCGGCAGCGCGGGAATTTGCGGGGGTTTGCCGGACGAGGAAAAGAGACGGGGAGTCCGCATAAACAGATAGGATGATACAGTACCCAGCAACACATTCGCGCGCAGCAAGGGGTACTGTGTAAAACCAAGTATGTACAACAGAAACGCCGTCAGAAACGGCATGGAGAGTCCAATGCCGATGCGGAGCGGTGCGGGGATTTTTTGCAGGAACGTAATGCGCGACAAGAACTCGTCCAGCGGCCGGCGCAAATAGATGAACGCCATGGGCAACCCGGCCATCATGAGCGGGGTGATGATATCCAATCCCTCGCCAAAATTAATCCGCAGGAACGAAAATCGCGATAGAAAGGGTACTCGCGTGATGAGATTGGAGAATCCCGGCAGGAAATAATACAACCCGAGCGGTACGGCGAACACGGCGATCTTCCCGACGAGTCCCAGACTGCCGAATTTCCGTTGCACGGCAGTGAGCAGGCTGGCCGCGCGTTGCCGAAAGAGCATCATGAAGATCGGTACCAACAACAGCACCAGCGGTATGAGGAAGCGCGTATACTTCGATAGCGGTCCGAAATCGAGAAACGCCGGAGTCGGCAAACCACTGACACTGCCATACACGAACCAGAAATAGCCACTGATGGCGCCGCCGAATATCGAGAGCGCATTCCACCAGGATTCGGGGCGTTGGCGCAACGGCAGTATGCGCGCCGTCTGCAAAAATGCCTGAGGATTGTCCGCCTGCGCGAGTACGTGTTGTTTGATGCCCGCGGTCAGTTCACCCAGTCCCCCCTGTTGGGGGGACATCTCTTGCGCCGAGGTAGACGGTACACCGGCCGATGTCTGGTGCGGGGGAAGCGCTTGTTGCCAGGCGGCGCCATCCCAATAGAGCCATCCCGGCCCATGCGGATCCGGCTGCCAGCAACGGCCCTCAGCATCGGTCACGCGCAAGGCATTCACCGCGGTGGTCAGGGCATCGCTGGAGATCTGGCCTTGCTGGTGCTGTGCACGCAAGGCATCCAATTGTTGTTGGGCGTCCGCAAACGTCAGCGTGGGAGTTGCCGGCGCTATCTGCGCCGCAGAGGATGGTGGAGCGGCCTGTTCCTGGTGCGGGGGAAGCGCGTGTTGCCAGGCGGCGCCATCCCAATAGAGCCATCCCGGTCCATGCGGATCTGGCTGCCAGCAACGGCCCTCCGCATCGGTCACGCGCAAGGCATTCACCGCGGTGGTGAACGCCTCATTGGAAAGCGTGCCTTGCCGGCACTGTGCAAGTAAGAGATCCAGTTGCTGCTGTGCGTCATGAAAGGTCATCGCCGCTGCTCCTCACTGGTCTACAGATGCAAAACGGGTGATGCGGCTCAATCCGGTGTTGGTGCCCAGCCAATACACGCCATCGGCATCCTGTGCCATGGCCAACACCTCGGACCCCGCCAACCCGTCCCGTGCGGTAAACCCCTGCCAACCGCGGGCGTTTTGCACGGCAATCCCATCGTACTCCGACCCGAACCAAACCCGTCCGGCACGATCCTCAAAGACCGAACGCATCTTCACCCCGTTCAGTTTCGGCGGTACCGGCGCTGCCTCCCAACGACCAGCCCGCCAGCGGGCCAGTCCACCCTGGTTGGCCTGACCTGTCGTGACCCAGAGTGTACCGGCGTGATCTTCGAGCACCATGGTCACCGCGGTATGCGGCAATCCATCAGCCAAACCGAACGCGCGCCAGCTTTTCCCATCATAGCGATAGAGGCCGCCATGAAACGCATCAGAACACCCAACCCAGATGATGCCTTCCCGGTCCTGGTACAAAGAGTTGGCGGCGACAATCGGCGTTGCGGGTACAATGCGAGTCCAAGTGCCGTGCGCGTAACATGCCAGCTCTTTCGCCGTCCCGACCCACAGGGTGTGATCGCGCGCTTCCATCACACTCAACGCATGCTGAAACGGTGCACCCGTTTCCGGCGTAAAGACCGTCCAGCGCCCGCCAGCATAACGCGCCAATCCACCGTCATGGGCGATCCAGATCGCCCCAGTCGTGTCGCGCACCATGCCGCGCACATAGGAAAATGCCGGCGCCCCCAACGGCAACGCACGCACGGCGCCGGTCCGCCGGTCGATCAGCGTCAGACCATCTTTCCCGCCGGTCCACACCACCTCGCCATCGATCACCAGCGTGGTCACCTCGGCGGGAGGACGAATGATCCGCCATCCCGGCGGTTCCGACAATTCGGCGCGCACCCTCAGCATCTGGCGGACACCCAGACCGATGCCCAGGACGATGACTATGCCGCAACACACCTGCGCAAGCATGCTGATCAGTCGTTTGCCGGAAATCGCGGTACGTTGACGCGGCATGTTCCCTTATTCACCGGTTGAATATATAATGTTAACAAGCTAGGCATTGCCTGTCAAAGCCATTGGGCAGGCTGGGAGTAAATCCATGACCCAGGCACATTTCTGCGCCAGTTGCGGGGCGCCCCTGACGCCCGGGACGCGTTTTTGCACCGCGTGTGGCCAGCCGGTGACGGCCACGACCACTCCGCCAATCAAACGACAAGGCGCGACTATTGTGCCGATCTTTCTGCTGATCGTCCTCGGGATCGTGGCGCTCGGTATCTATAGCTATCTGAAGAACACCCGAATATTGCCACCCCAGCTCTCAGGCGCCGCTAAAGCTACCCACCAGGCCCCCACCAGCGACATCACACCGTCAACATCCGCCCTCACCTGGAGCGATGCGGCACTATATCTCCCCAGTCCGTATCGCACCTATCGGTATCATGAGCATTATCCTGATGGCGACGAAGGCGATTGGACGATGGTGACAGCGTCATTGCGTGAACCGCTGCCCATCTCCACGGTTGAAACCGTGATCGATCCACATGCACCTCCGGAGCCCATCGCCTACCACTTTCTGCAGAAAGGCGCGGTGCTCTATCGCGTTCCCGACGCCCAACCGCACCAGGCGGAACTATGCCTGCGCGGGCCCCTCGCCGTCGGCGCCCATTTCGAGAGTACCGGCGTCACAGGCCGCGTAACCGCCATGCGAAAAACAGTGCACATCGGTGGCGCCACCTACACGAATTGCCTGGTTGTCGCACGCAACTACCGCGCCGCCCAGTATCAGGAGGTGGAATACTGGGCGCCGGGCTACGGGATAGTACTGGTGCAGTCGCCGGACGGCGCCACCATGCGCTCCCTGATCAACGTCAGTGACACGAAACCGCAACAAGCCGTCGATCTGGTCAAGAAGACGGCGCCTAATATTGACAAAGTCGCGGAAAACTGACACGTTTATGGGTCTATGGCTAACCCGCATGGCCTGAACCGTTTGTTACCGCACATTTGCACACAAGAGGTCACTCTTCACAGGGAGGGCATAATATGATCGCACGTTATCGTGGTCGCTCGATTTTTGGCATCGTCGTCAGCATCGTTCTCGCCATTATCGGCGTGTTGCTGGTTGCGACGAATTCCCAGGGAGAAAGCATAACGCCCCCCGGTGTGGTGGGTGTCATCTTGCTCATTCTCAGTTCGGGTTTGTTCCTCTGGGGATGCATCATGTATGCCCGCGGGAAAGGATATTCGGGATGGCTGGGCTTGGTCTCCTTCACCGGATGGATCGGTTTAATCATCCTGGCCGTCATCCCGGATAAGTGTAAAGATGGTCAGGAACCGGTTTCGCCCTCGTTCCCCCCCGCCGGCAACCCGTCCTTGCCATCGACACCCTACGCGCAGGCGTCTTTTCCACCCCCATCGGCGCAACCGGCCTTCACGCCGCCGCCGGCGCCCGGC
>Ga0118677_10002613_pt1 | contig 35835 bp, 30 predicted proteins | sample AliMusrvi5mmetaG_FD_86154 | JGI IMG/M metagenome (GOLD analysis project Ga0118677, IMG submission 86154)
GTTTTCAGCTCATCCATATTCAACCACTCCACCGGTAAAACACCCATCGAGCGCAGATTGTCAAGCGCTTTATAACCGGTAGTTTTCAGCTGCAGCATTATGATTGACTCCATTTATTTATTAACATCAGCGCATCCAGCCAACGTAGAACTTAAGCTGATGAATCTCCTTTAACAAAAAATACCTCTTTTCCTGACCACTCTGCATCTCCTGGCATATAAAGCTGAATCAAAGCAACTGACTGAGAGAGCTAACGTCTCAATACATTTGATACAATCCGTGAATAATAATATCCTGTTTTTCATTAATTAATTCTAATCTATACTCCCTCGCGTCAAGGTATGGCTCTTTCAAAATCTCAGTTAAACCGTCAAAGTGATTGAAGGTGGTGGAGCTATATTCAGCATTTCTTTTCGAAAAACACCTTGTGAGACTGTAATTCCTGTAATTTTCGCATCAAATATACCTCAATTCAACTGTTCATATCGTACTTTCACCCAATAGACCGACCAGGCTAACCCCTTCCCCGCAATGAATTGACTGAACAATAAGATTTTCAGGCACCCAAACCTTGATACCAAAGGGTGTTAACCTGTGATCATAAACCTTTCTTGAAAGGTTTATTTTGTTTTTTCCATGCGAAAACGTCAATAATGCGTATCTTTCGCCATCTATTGGCATGGTTAACAACTCACGCTCTAAATTCTATGGCATATTTTAACCATATCTGTCTCGTAGAGGCTCCACAGACAATTATTATACCTTTTCCCCGGTTTATAACCGACTGCATCGGCGTATGCTACCTCGCCGCAGCCGTCCAGCACGATGTCGAAAGCCTCGTTATGCCCGACAACTTTTACAACTACGGTATTTTCGACAGCCTGCGTTCACTTTTGAAAAAAAGTCCTGTAGATCTTGTCGCCATCTCCTCAATGACCGGAGCCTTCAATCAGGCGGAACGACTTGCCCGCATTGCTAAGGATGCAGGTAAATTCGTTGTTATGGGTGGTTTTCATCCAACAGCACTGCCCGAAGAGGTATTGAAACACTCCTGTGTTGACGTTGTGGTTATCGGAGAGGGCGAGCAGACTTTCAGGGAACTGGTTCTTAACGGCCCCTCTCGTGATGTCAAAGGAATAGCCTATCGCGAAGGCGGAGGCATAGTATATACTCCTCCCCGAGACGTCATCGCCAACATAGACTCCATTGCATTTCCGCTGCGCTCTCTTCGTCCGGAGCGATATGGCGAAAAAGGCGATGCCTACACTATCGACACCATCTATACCTCGCGTGGGTGCCCGTGGTCATGTTCCTTCTGCGCCAATGACCAGATGCACAAAGGCTGGCGCGGCAGAAGTGCCGAAAACGTTGTAGAAGAGATCGCCCTTTTGCACGACCCCAACAGTAAGAAACTCATTAAGATCTGGGACGCCAACTTTCTTACCAACATCGGCCGGGCAGAAAAAATCTGCGACATGATGATTGAAAGGGGGTTGACCAATTTTCGGATCATGACGGAATCCAGAGCAAAAGACCTTGTCAGAGCCGAACGCATTCTCGATAAACTTCGCCGCATAGGGTTAAGTAAAGTAGGTCTCGGCATCGAAAGCCCGAGCGAAGCCACCCTTGCCCTCATGAATAAAAAAAACAGCCTTGACGACGTCGCCCGGGCCATAGAGCTCTGCAGCAAAAACAGCATTGGTGCCGAAGGCTATTTCATCATTGGCCACTACACCGAAAACATTCAGGACACCATTGCCTACCCCGACTTTGCAAGATCGCTCGGCCTCCGTCAGACCATCTTCATGGTTATGACTCCATATCCCGGTACGGGCATATATCAGGAATACAAAGATGAAGGCAAAATCCGCTCCTTTGACTGGGATCTTTACAACAACTACTGCCCCGTCATCGAAACCCGCAGCATGGACAGCCAAACCCTCGTTGCCATGCTGGTATACTGTAATGTCGCCTTCAACAGCTACAAGTCAGCAATGAAGCGTAACAGCACCAAAGCAGTGCTGCTCAGCTTTATGATAGATCTTTTCCAGCTCAGTTGGCTTATGAGGGTCAATAAAAATCTGACAAATAAGGCTATCAGCGATCTGTTGTTTAACGCACTTATACGGTTTCTTGACCATAAGCAGGGTGAGGTAGAGCAGCCGGCAGCAGCGAAATGCAAACCATTGCAGCAGCCAATTCACCTCCGCATTTCTCACACATCCGGAAAAAGTATCGATTATACTCTTTCAGAACGTGCAGGCAATCGGGTGCTCACCATGACTGCGCAGAACAGCAGTCAACCTTTTGCCGGGCCTGAAATCAGACTGGACCAACTTGTTGAGAGTGCCTGCAGCGTACCCATGGACAAACTGATGGGAGTACTTTACAGAAACGAGTGGCTGCGAAACAACCCTGGACGAACGACAAGCATGCTCTTCCCCATCCTCAAGGACCTCGAAATTTTAGGTTTTGCTGCAAAACTCATCAAGCTCTTTCTTGGGTCATACAGTAAACACAATGTTCATAGGGTATAAGCAGTTATCCAAGGTGTGGTTACGGCTCTCGTCTTTTTTGAAATATAATGCACAGTTCTTACCTTTGGTTTCAGAGAACACTTGACTCCTTGTTGGAGCAAAGATTTTACCGTATTACAAGAAATAATAGTCCCCTGTTGTATGATTGATGTTCCGAATTTGTTGTGGTATGCTGTTTATGTAAGGTCACGTCATGAAAAAAAAGTGCATCAAATGTTGCTGGAACGGGAGCTTACAAGTTTTCTCCCCTTACTTGAAACCTGGAAGCAATGGAGTGATAGAAAGAAAAAGGTAAGTGATCCGTTGTTTAGAGGGTATGTGTTTGTCAATATTGATATGCGAAAGGATCATATCAATGTGCTCGATACGGAAGGTGTTGTCAAGTTTATCGGGATAGGAAAAAAACCTTCGGTTATTGGTGAGAAAGATATTGATTGGCTTAAAAAGCTTGTCAGGGAACCTGACGCTATCAATGGGATTGTTGCTGCTATCCCTGCTGGTCAGAGGGTCAGGGTGCTTGCTGGTCCGTTTAAGGATTTGGAAGGTGTTGTGGTCAAACAGGGAAGGGAGATGAGACTTGTGGTTTTTTTTGAAAGTATAATGCAGGGAGTCGAAGTGAGCATTTACCCTGATTTGCTTCTTCCTGTTTCGAGTGTTGCGTCGGAATCTCGATGTGGTGATGTAGCAAAGCATAGTGATATTGTAGCTGTGGAAAAGCATTTTCTTCGTTTGTAATTGCGCGTTTGAAGGAAGATGCTGAAAGTATTAAACCGTCTGGGAGGTTTTTGTGGATTGTATGGAGCAAGCATCAGTACGCGACATTTTCAGTCTTCCGGTCATCGTGGCGGCTCTTGGATACTTTGTCGATATCTATGATCTGGTGCTGTTCAGCATCGTCAGAGTGCCGAGTCTGAAGTCGTTCGGGCTTTCGGGGAAGGAACTGATCGATTACGGTGTTTTTCTGCTCAATATGCAGATGATCGGCATGTTGACTGGTGGCATTCTCTGGGGTTGGCTTGGCGATAAAAAAGGCCGCCTGAAAATTATGTTTGCCTCGATTCTGCTTTATTCACTTGCCAATATCGCAAATGGCTTTGTATCATCTCTTCCTGCCTACGCACTCTTGCGGTTTATTGCAGGTGTTGGTCTTGCCGGTGAACTTGGTGCGGGTATTACGCTTGTATCGGAGGTGCTCCACACCAAAATACGCGGCTACGGGACAATGCTCGTTGCTTCTATAGGAGTTTCGGGTGCTATTCTTGCCAATGTTGTCGCAAATACCTATGAGTGGCATAATGCTTTTTTTATTGGAGGAGGCCTCGGCCTTTTACTTCTGGTGGCTCGTGTAAAGGTTGCTGAGTCGGGGATGTTTAAGGCAATGGAGGAAAAATCCGGTATCAGCCGTGGCAATATGCTTGCTTTGTTTACCGATCGGAATCGCTTCTTACGTTATTTCAATTCTATCATGATCGGGGTGCCGATTTGGTTTGTTGTCGGCGTGCTCATTACATTCTCTCCTGAATTTGCGGTTGCACTCCGCATTACCGGGCCTGTTTCGGCGGGAAACGCGGTTATGTATTGTTATCTCGGGTTGGTGTTTGGTGATCTGTCAAGCGGATTGTTAAGCCAGCTTTTTAAGAGCAGGAAGAAGGTCATTCTTTTGTTCATGCTGCTTACGGTCGGAGCGGTTGCACTCTATTTTCTGCAGGGAAGCAGCAGTCCGCAATCTTTTTACGTTGTTTGTGCTCTTCTCGGTTTTGCCGGTGGTTACTGGGCTATTTTTGTGACCGTTGCGGCAGAACAGTTCGGTACCAATCTTCGTGCAACTGTTGCGACGACCGTGCCGAATCTTGTTCGGGGTATGGTGGTGCCGATTACCATGTTATTTCAGTTCAGCAGGGGTATCTTTGGGCTGGAAACAGGAGCTTTGCTGGTTGGAGGCATTTGCATTGCGGCGGCCTTTCTTTCTCTAAGTGCCCTTGAGGAGACCTTTCACAAAGATCTTGATTATTACGAAGAATTTATCTGATTGGGTTGTGTAAGATTACGCAGTCCCCTAAGATTGCGGCATTTCCATTTTAAGGAACGTGCCGGTGTATGTATGTTTCATGTCGGCAATCTGTTCAGGTGTGCCTTCTGCAATTATTTTTCCTCCCTCATAACCTCCTTCGGGGCCGATATCGATAATCCAGTCGCTGTTTTTTATAATATCGAGATTGTGCTCTATAATAATAACGCTGTTGCCTTTGTCAACGAGTTTCCGGAGTACTTCAAGCAGGTGCTGTATATCCTGAAAGTGCAGTCCGGTGGTTGGTTCGTCGAGAATGTAGAGGGTTTTCCCGGTCTGTATTTTGGCGAGTTCGGACGAGAGCTTGATGCGTTGTGCTTCGCCGCCTGAAAGCATGGGTGAGGGCTGGCCGAGCTTGAGGTAGCCGAGCCCGACGCTCTGCATGGTGGAGAGGATGCGGAGGATGCGGGGGAAGTCGACAAAGAATTCCGCAGCTTCCGTGATGGTCATTTCAAGCACATCGGCAATGGACTTCCCACGGTATTTTACCAGAAGGGTTTCGCGATTGTAGCGTTCTCCCTTACAGTTTTCACATTGGACATAGACGTCGGGTAGAAAGTTCATTTCGATTTTCCTGGTTCCGGCTCCCTGGCATACTTCGCACCGACCACCTTTGACATTAAAGCTGAAGCGACCGGCTTTGTATCCCCTGATTTGCGCTTCAGGCAGACGGGTAAAGAAGTCGCGGATAAAGGTAAATGCACCTGTATAGGTCGCCGGATTTGATCGTGGTGTTCGCCCGATGGGTGACTGGTCGACGTTGACTACTTTGTCGATATTACTGATTCCTTCAATACTGTCATAGGGATAGGTAAGCAGTTTGGAGCGGTAGAAATGACGCGCAAGAATCGGAAAAAGCGTTTCGTTGATAATTGTTGATTTGCCTGATCCGCTGACACCGGTAATGCTGACCAGCGAACGAAGTGGAATGGTGATGTCGATGTTTTGGAGGTTGTTGCCGCGACATCCTTTCAGGCGAATGAATTGCTGCTCGTCTGTTGCATTATTTTCCTCTTTTGCACACGAAACATGCATTGTGCCTGAAAGATATTTTGCCGTCAGTGAGTCAGGGTCAAGGGAACTGGCTGTTCCCTGGGCGACAATTTCTCCGCCGTATTCTCCTGCTCCCGGTCCGAGGTCGATGATTTCATCGGCTTCGAGCATGGTATCCTTGTCATGTTCTACAACAAGGACGGTGTTGCCGAGGTCTCTTAAGCGTTTGAGGGAGGTGATAAGCTTGTGGTTGTCCCGCTGGTGGAGTCCGATGCTTGGTTCATCGAGCACATAGAGGACACCGCTGAGTTGCGAACCGAGCTGCGAAGCGAGTCTGATACGTTGTGCTTCACCGCCTGAAAGTGTCTGTGAGCTTCTGTCAAGGGAGAGGTAGCTGAGTCCGACGTTCAGAAGAAATTCAATGCGTTTGAGAATTTCGTGCAATATCGGTGTTGCTACAAGCTGCTCTTTTGCTGTCAGATGTTCTGGAAGAGAGGTGAAAAATGCAAGGGCTTCCGGCAGAGGAAGGGCTTCGGATTCTGCAATATTAAGACCATTTAATTTGACCAGCAGGCTCTCTTTGCGCAGCCGTGCACCTTTGCATGCCGGACATGGCTGACGGATCATATAGCTTTCAGCCCATTCCCGCACTTTGGGTGTACTTGCATTTTTTCGGATTTCATCAACATAGGGGAGTGCTCCTGCAAAGGGTTGTGGGTAAACGGTGTCGTGACCCGAGTAGCTGTAGCTGACGTCAAAGGTGCGGCTTCCTGATCCGTTAAGCAATATTTCCAGAGCTTGTGGTGGAATATCCGCAACTGGTGTGTCGAGAGAGAAGTCAAACTCCCTAGCGATCGCTTTTATTACCTGCCAGAGGTTGCGTTTTCCGGATTTACCGAACGGATCGATGCCGCCTTCATTGAGCGAGAGTGTTGCATCGGGGATCATCAGCTCACCTGACAGCTGCATCAGTTCACCAAGGCCGTTACACTCCGGGCATGCGCCATAGGGAGAATTGAAACTGAAGTGGTTCGGGGCAAGCGTATCAACCGGTACGGATCCGTCAGAATAGGCATAGCGTGTACTGAAGATCAGTTCTTTAAGCTCACTTTCAACGGGGTCGCATATGATCGATGACTTGTGCTCTGACATGCCGATTGCAAGTTTCAGCGCATTCTTCAAGCGTTCATCACAGTCAGGGCCGATAACGATACCGTCAATGACGAGTTCAATGGAGTGGCTTTTATAACGCTCAATCTGCATGTTTTTTTCCATTTCCCGATATTGTCCGTCAATGCGGACGCGCAGAAAGCCTTTGAGCAGCAATCGTTCAAAAAGTTCGCGGTAGTGGCCTTTGCGTCCGGATACCAGAGGGGAGAGTATCTGGATTTTGGTGCCATGCGGCAGAGCGAGAATAGCCTCAGCAATGCTTTCTTCACTTTGCTGTTGCAGCATCTGCCCGGTGACGGGGTCATAGCGTCGTCCTGCTTTCGCATAGAGTAGCCGGATAAAGTCGTGAATTTCAGTTATTGTTCCAACTGTTGAGCGGGGTGAGCGGTTTGTGCTTTTCTGGTCGATGGAGATTACTGGTGAAAGTCCTTCGATATAATCAACGTCGGGGCGTTCAATGCTGCCGATATACTGCCGTGCATAGGGTGAAAGCGTTTCCATAAAACGGCGTTGTCCTTCGGCATAAATGGTATCAAAAGCAAGGCTTGATTTCCCAGAACCTGAGAGTCCGGTAATGACAACAAATTTGTTACGGGGAATATCAAGGGAAATATTTTTAAGGTTGTGAACTCTTGCTCCCCTGATGTTGATATGACTGAATTCCATGTGAGTTATTTCTCTCTTTCTTTATGGCTGCAAAGCAGCAAACCTGTGATGATTTTGATTAGCTCAACCGTAAGACAAAGGTTATGGTTTCATTTTTTTTTGAAAAAAACTTTGTCAAAAATGTTTCTGCTTTATATTTGTGGCATCTGTCTGATGGCTGTCAGGTTTTAGCCTTCGGCTGGATACGGTTTAAAATTAGATTGAAAATAACGCAAAACATTAAGCAACATTCAATATGGAAATTATTTACCAGAAGCAAGCCGAAAAAGGAAAACAGTGTCAGGATTGTCAAAGCTTTACTCAAAAAACCGATGATCCGGCAGCAGGCACTTGTTTTGGCAAGGATGTAGTTGCCGAAGGCGGTTGCATGTTCTTCAAGAAAAAGGAAGCGTAAGAATTAGTGCTTAATAAAAAGTGCTGAGTGATAAGGAGAAAGTAAATGATAAAGGCGGCCAAAGCCGCCTTTATCATTTGATAGAATGTTTTTGCAGGGTTTGGTCAGCTTTTCAGTGCGGCTCTTGCAGCGGCAAGACGTGCAATCGGGACTCTGTAGGGGCTGCATGAAACATAGTTGAGCCCTACCTGGTGGCAGAACTCGACTGTAGAAGGATCACCGCCATGTTCACCGCAGATGCCGAGTTTCAGTTCCGGTTTGACTCCGCGGCCCTCTTTTGCAGAAATGCTTATCAGGCGTCCGACGCCATCTCTGTCGATCGATTCAAACGGGTTGCGGGCAAAAATATCCTGCTGCTGGTATATCGGCAGGAACTGACCTGAGTCGTCGCGGCTCATACCAAGTGCCATCTGGGTAAGGTCGTTGGTGCCATAGCTGAAGAAATCGGCAGCGGTCGCAATCTGGTCGGAGGTGATGGCTGCACGTGGCACTTCAATCATGGTGCCTACAAGGTATTTAACACCTGTGCCTTGTTCGGCAATGACGCTTCTTGCTGTTTTGTGGATGATTTCACTGGTAATCTCAAGCTCTTTGACGGTGCTTATAAGCGGAACCATAATTTCAGGGATAACTTCAAGTCCCTCCTTTTTAAGCCTGCAAGCGGCTTCGATAATTGCCCGAACCTGCATAACCGTTATTTCAGGGTGAAGGATACCGAGGCGACAGCCGCGGAGGCCAAGCATGGGATTGAATTCGTGATGATCGCTTATAAGTCTTGTTACAATTTCATAGGACTTGCCCATTTTTTTTGCAAGAACTTTGATCTCTCCGTCGGTGTGCGGCAGGAATTCATGAAGCGGGGGATCAAGAAGTCGGATAGTGACAGGACGTGAGCCCATGGTTTTGAAAAGTCCGTAAAAGTCTTCACGCTGATAGGGAAGAAGTTTTTCAAGAGCTTTTCTGCGGCCCTCAATATCGTCGGCTAAAATCATTTCTCGCATTGCATCAATCCGCTCTCCTCCAAAGAACATATGCTCGGTGCGGCAGAGACCGATACCTTCTGCGCCAAACGTAATGGCGATTTCAGCCTGGTCAGGCTGATCTGCATTGGTACGGATATTGAGCTTGCGGTATTTATCTGCCCATTCCATAAGCTGTTTGTAAATAGGCCATGTCGGTGCATCTTCCGGTTTAAGGGTCTTATCAACCAGGACTTCAATGATTTCAGAGTTTTTCGTGGCTACCTCTCCGGCAATGACTTCACCTGTACTGCCGTCGATGGAGATGTAATCACCTTCGCGGAGCACCGTGCTGTTGCCGTGAACCCGAATTTCTCCCAGTTGATAGTCGATATTAAGTGCACCGCATCCTACGACGCAGACTTTGCCCATTTGACGTGCAACCAGAGCGGCGTGGGAGGTCATACCGCCGCGTTCGGTGAGTATCCCTTCAGAAGCGGCCATGCCTTTGATATCTTCAGGAGAAGTTTCGATGCGGACAAGAATAACGGCTTCACCACGTTTGCCTGCTTCATAAGCATCAACGGAGTTGAAATAGATTTTTCCGGTTGCAGCTCCAGGGCCTGCATTAAGGCCTGTAGCAATGAGTCTTCCAGCGGAAATGGCGGCCTGTTTTTCATTTATGTCGAAAACAGGTCTGAGCAGCTGGTTGAGCTGTTCGGGTTCAATACGTAAGAGAGCCTCTTTTTCATCAATGAGCTTTTCATTGTACATGTCATAGGCAATCTTGACCGCAGCCATTCCGGTTCTTTTGCCGACTCTGCACTGAAGCATGAAGAGCTTGTTGTTCTCAATGGTGAACTCGATGTCCATCATGTCGTGGTAGTGGTGCTCCAGAATCGAACGGATATCTTCGAGCTGTCTATAGATTTCGGGGTTTTCTGCCTGGAGCTGTGCGATTTTCAAAGGAGTTCGTGTACCGGCTACGACATCTTCACCCTGAGCGTTCATGAGAAATTCACCATAAAAAATATTGTCCCCGGTTGCGGCATCTCGAGTGAAGGCTACCCCTGTTCCGCAATCTTCTCCCATGTTACCGAATACCATGGCTTGAACGTTGCAGGCTGTACCCCAATATCCGGGAATGTGATTTAGCTTGCGGTAGACGATGGCCCGTTCGTTGTTCCAGCTGTTGAAGACAGCACCGATTGCACCGATGAGCTGTTCGTTGGGATCTTCCGGGAAAACTTTTCCGGTTTTTTCAAGGATTGCGGTTTTGTATTTTGCAACGATGTCCTGGAGGTCTTCAACTTCAAATTCGGTGTCGAGTTTGATGCCAAGTTCGTGTTTTTTAGCTTCAAGTATTTTTTCGAAGGGATCAATCTGTTTTTTATCGGTAGGTTTGAGGTCAAGGACGACATCGCCGTACATCTGCACAAAACGGCGGTAACAGTCCCAGGCGAATCGGGGGTTTCCTGATTTTCTGGCGAGGCCCGCAACCGTTTTTTCATTCAAACCAAGATTGAGAATGGTATCCATCATGCCGGGCATTGAGGCTCTTGCCCCTGAACGGACTGAAACAAGCAGGGGGTTTTCCGGGTCCCCGAATTTTTTTCCTAAAATGTCTTCAATTTTGTGGAGTGCTTCAGGGATATCCTGTTCGAAGAGATTTCTTGGGTAGTTTTTCTGATTATCGTAGTAATACGTACAGACTTCTGTTGAAATGGTGAATCCAGGAGGAACCGGCAGGCCGATATTTGCCATTTCAGCAAGGTTGGCCCCTTTGCCTCCAAGCAGGTTTTTCATGGATGCATCACCTTCAGAAGACCCTCCTGAGAAATTGTAAATGTACTGTTTGCTGGTAGCCGTTTCGATGGTAATCTCAGATTTTGGCATGATTTTAAGCAGTAATTATTTTACTTTACAAAATAAAAAACATGAGCAGGCGGCAAAAAAACAGGTGGAGTTTATTACTGTTAATGAACGGAAATTTAATAAAAAAACCGGCTCTAAAAACTACCTGAAAGGATATTTCATACCTAAAAATTATGGGAATCGAGCCTGCAGTCATTCTTTTGCAAGTTGTGCGTCTGGCAGTGCCATATACTCTTACCTCTGTCGGGGCTACCTTTTCGGAGCGGGGAGGTGTTGTTAATCTTGCCCTTGAGGGGATGATTCTCATCGGTGCTTTCGGTGCGGCTTTTGGTCAGTATCAGACAGGATCAGCGATGACTGGGGTACTTCTGGCTCTTCTTTGCGGACTCTGTGTGGCACTTCTTTTTGCATTTATTACGGTTACATTGAAGGCCGATCAGATTATTGCTGGCATTGCCATCAATATTCTCGTTATGGGCGCTACCCGTTTCGGCCTCAGTCTGCTGTTTGGAAGTTCAATGAACTCGGAGCGGATTGCAGGAATTGATGTCCCTTTTCTTTTTATGGATCCCTTGCTTTATGTGGCTGTATTTTCAGTTGCAGCTGGTCATCTCTTGCTTTTTTACACTCCTTATGGTCTGCGGCTACGGGCAACCGGTGAAAGCGCTGAAACAGCCGACAGTGCAGGAATCAATGTCAATCGCATGCGTTATTCGGGTGTGTTGATTTCCGGTATGCTGGCTGCTCTTGCTGGAGCTTTTCTTGTTTTTCAGCAGCATACCTTTACTGACAATATGTCTGCTGGTCGTGGTTATATAGCACTTGCCGCCATGATTATCGGAAAATGGACCCCGGGAGGTGCCGCTCTTGCGAGTCTTATGTTTGCTGCTGCTGAATCCCTGGAAATCTGGCTCCAGACGGGATTGATTCCTTCCCAGCTTGTGCAGTCACTTCCTTATCTGATTACGCTTTTTGTGCTCGCAGGGTTTGTCGGCAGGGCTTCCGCCCCTCGGGATGCGGGCGTTCCTTTTGAAAAAGATCGCAAATCAGAATAAGTTGAGTACATCAGCTTTTTTTCAATAGATATAGGGAATAAATTTTTTAACGTGCCGGGCGTAGTCTGCATACTCTGGATGGCGTTCGGTCAGCCACTGCTCTTCCTTTGAGGCTTTATAACTGAAGAAAAGAAAGCCTGAACCGGTCATTAAAAGATGGGAAAGGCTCATGTGAAAAAATGACCATCCAAAAGCCGCAAAAAGCTGACTGCTGTATAGAGGGTGACGTACCAAGGCATAAATTCCTGTTGTGACAAGTTGATTGCGTTCGACCGGGTAGGGAAGAGGGGTCAGAGAGTGTTTGATCTGGTGCAATCCGAGTGTGCCGAAAAGGATGGCGATCACCCAGCAGACAATGAGCGTAGTCCATCTGAAGAAGCTTAGCTGCTCTATAAGTTCAAAACCTGAACTGACGGGGTAAAAAGGAAGAAAAATAAAGGCTGACAATAGCGCGACCTGAAGTACAACGAGGTATTCTCCCTTTTTGCCCCATGCTGCTGTGCTTTTTTGGGAGGGTTCAGTATTCATGGATTACTCTTAAACACGTATCTTGAAAGTTACATTAATGTTGTTTTTTTATAAGTGCTGTTTAAATCTAATTATTTTTTATTGAGGATATTGATATGATTACTTCTAAGGGAACGCTGCTTTTGATTATTGATGTGCAGGGAAGGTTGGCTCAGTGTGTTTTTCAACCAACGGTTCTGGAAAACAACATCAGCAAACTGATTAGAGCCTGCGCAAATCTTGAAGTCCCTGTTATGGTGACTGAGCAGTACCCGAAAGGTCTTGGACATACCATTGATTCACTGAGGGAACTGCTGCCTGATAGTGTTCCTGTTGAAAAAATTTCATTCAGTTGTTGTGGAAACGAGGAGTTCATGCGGCGGCTTCGTTCATTTAAGCGAAATGATATTCTTGTTGCAGGCATTGAAACCCATGTTTGCGTTTACCAGACAGCGGTGGATCTGCTTGAGTTTGGTTATAATGTTCATTTAGTAACAGATGCTGTTTCGTCCAGAACCGAAGAGAACAAGTTGCTCGGGATTCGCTGCATTGAAAAAGCAGGCGCATCACTGACCAGTACCGAAATGGCTGTTTTTGAAATATTGCATGTGGCCGAAGGTGAGCGGTTCAAAGCGATTTCAAAAATTATCAAGGAGTGAATGAAACTGAACTTGTCGTTTTATTTGTTGATAGCGGCTTTCAGCATTGAGTGCAGTATTTCTTTTCCTTCAAAAATTTCGGTTTCGATTTTCAGGTAATAACAGGGTCTTGAGGTAATCATGCTGATCAGTTCCGGACGTCCGAGCATACGGAAGTAGTCTTTTTCGGTGGTAATCAGGCTCAGTCCTTTTTTTTCGGCTTCCCGTCGTATCCCTTTTATTTTTTTTGCACTATAGGGTTCATGGTCACGGAAAAAGCGGTGTGCAGCAACCGTGACGCCCTCTTTTCGGAGACTTTCAAGAAAGTTTTCGGGAGATGCAATACCGGCAAATGCCAGTGCATTGAGGTTTTTGGATAAAGGTGCTTCATCTGAGGATGCAGAGATGCCTGAAAAGCAGATCAGCTCTCCTGTTTTTACCCGGGCTTTAATGACAGGTCGCCCTGTTTTTTCCAGTTCCCTCATTATGATACCGGCTTTTTCGGCATCGGTGATTTTGTTGAGTATAATCAGGTCGGCTCTTGAAAGATTTTTCAGCGGTTCTCTCAGACGTCCTTCAGGCAGCATTTTTGCTTTTGTAAAAGGTTCTTCTGTATTGATGACGGCAATATTGAGGTTTCGGTCAATTGCCCTGTGCTGATAAGCATCGTCGAGGATGATAACTCCGGGTAAACGTTTGGCAAAATGATGGGCGATATAGGATACAGCGTCTTTTCGTTTTTCAGATACGACAACAATAGCATCCGGATTGTTCCATGCGAGCATGGCGGTTTCATCGCCGGCTTCTCTGCTGCTCAGCATAATCTTTTGTCCGTCGGACACAAGCTGCACGCCTTTTGATTCGCGCAGGTAACCCCTTGAGACGATTGCAGGTTTGCAGCCGATCGAGAGATAGTATTTGACTACCCAGTCAACGAGAGGGGTTTTTCCTGTTCCTCCGGCGGAGAGATTTCCGATTGATACAACAGGAATTGGTGATTTCCAGGATTTGAAAAGTTTCCGATCGAACAGTTTATTACGAAGCTGCACGTTGGAGAGGTAGAGCATAGCAAAAGGCCTGAGCAGGAGAGAAAACGGGTTATTCATGACCAAGACGGTTGGAAAGAGTTGCTGTATAGATGCGAAGTTCTTCTTCACTTTCAAATTCAGGCAGATCAAAACGGTGAAGGGTTATTGCCGTTTTGCTGAAGGGCTTGGGGATTTCAAACTGGTCCCAGCTGTTAAGTTTCCAGGCTTTTTCGTAGATGATGTCAGCAAAAATGAGTGGATAACTGTTACTTGAGGCTATCCTTAAAGTGCCGTATTTGAACTGGAAGACTGGTCCTCTTGGCCCGTCAGGAGTAAGGACGATAATACTCGCCCGCTGTAGTGCCTCCTGCATGGCATGCTTTACCTCATCGCCTCCTCTGGAGCTTGAACCTCTGATAAGGGTGAAGTCAAGCTGCTCAAGGGTATCCGAAAGGGTGCGTCCGTCTTCGGAACGGCTGACCACTGCGGCTATTGTTTTTTCAGGAAAGAGTGCCCGGGCTAGAAGCCAGCCGGTAACCATTTTTCCGTGCCAGAAGGTGAAGATCATTCCTTTATCGGAATGCTTCATTGTCCACGACTGAGGAGTTACTGATATCCGGAGGCTTGCATAGAGAAGCTTCAAGGTAAAGGGAAGGATATGGCGTGAAATCAGGGGTGAAATGGCCATAGAGGTATTTGATATTTGCCGGTAGAGGAGGCCTGTGGTAAAGGAATAATTTTTTTATTGTTTATTTTAGTCCTCTTGATTTATATAGGAGCTGTCAGCCGCAAAGATGGGAGTAATTTAATAAACCATGCCGAAAAACCACAGGCCCATAAGGGTTAAAAGGTTGAAATAAGGCAAGTCCCTGCATTGAAAGCTATGAATGTATTGATTATTGGAAGCGGTGCGAGGGAGCATGCCCTTGCCTGGGCTGCAGCAGAGAGTGACCGTGTCGAGGTTGTTTTTGTCGCGCCGGGTAATGGAGGGACTGCTCTGATGGGAGGAAAGGTTCGAAACGTTCCACTTAAAGCCGTCGCGATTGATGAACTGCTTGCATTTGCTCGCGATAATAATGTTGATTTGACCATTATCGGTTCTGAGCAGCCCCTTGAGCTTGGCATTGTGGATCTTTTCCGCAGCGCCGGCCGGCATGTTGTCGGTCCCACACAGGCTGCAGCCCGGCTCGAGTCGAGCAAAGTATTTTCCAAGGAATTCATGCAGCGTCATAGTATTCCGACTGCCGGTTATCATGTTTTTCGGGATTTTCATTCAGCAGCGAGCTGTTTCGAGTTACCGGAGACCTTATATCCTCAGGTGATCAAGGCAAGCGGTTTATGCGCAGGTAAAGGTGTTTTCATTGCTCTCGACAGGCAGGAGGCGCTGAAAGCAATCAGAGAGTTGTTCGAAGATCGTATTTTTGGCGATGCAGCCGATGAAGTGGTCATTGAGGATTTTCTGCAGGGTCAGGAGGCGAGTGTTTTTGTCCTGACGGATGGTACCTGCTACCGGCTTTTTCTCCCGGCTCAGGATCATAAACGTATCGGCAATGGCGATACCGGTAAAAATACCGGTGGCATGGGCGCCTATGCGCCAGCCCCTTTAGTGACTCCCGAGGTACTGCAGAAGGTTGAGGAGCGGATTATTCGACCTACGCTTAAGGGCATGAGAGACGAAGGTTATCCTTATACCGGTTTTTTGTATGTCGGTTTGATGATTGACAAAGGTGAGCCTTCCGTGGTTGAGTATAATGCGCGTCTTGGCGATCCTGAGACCCAGGTTGTTCTGCCTCTTGTAAAAAGTGATTTTATTGCAGCCCTTCAGGCAAGTGTTGATGGAACACTTGGTGAGGTGCCTTTTGAGATGCACCGGAAATCAGCGGCAACAGTTGTTATCGCTTCCGGCGGTTATCCTGATCATTATGAAACCGGCAGGGAGATCACCATTGCTGAAGAGGTTGCTGAGATGGACAATTGTCTGGTTTTTCATGCCGGAACATCCTGTAAAGAGGGAAGACTCACGACGGCCGGCGGAAGGGTTTTTTCCGTTACCGCTCTTGGTGAAAACCTCAAAGAAAGTATTGATCTTGCATATCTTGCAGTGAAAAAAATTGGTTTTGAAGGAGCGTATTACAGAACAGATATAGGAGCCAAGGCACTTTAATTTTTCAGTTACTGGTTGTTCAATGAAACTATTCCGCCGAAAATTTGAGATTATTCAGGAACAGGCTTTTCGGGAGTTGCCATATGAATGTTGCGGGCTGCTTGTCGGGAAAAAAAGTGTTGATCACAGGGGGAATGTTGAAAATATAGTATACGAGGTTGCCCCTTGCAGGAATTGTCTCTATCATGGAAAGGAACATGGGTTTGAGATCTCCCACAAAGAGTTCCTTGATGTGGAGCGGGAAGCCGGAAGAATCGGATACGAAATTATAGGTTCCTATCATTCACATATTAATTCTCCCGCTATTCCATCGCTTCACGATGTTGATTTTGCCAGGGCCGGTCATACGCTGCTGATTATTTCACTGGTGAATGCACAGCCAAAAGAGGTGACGGCCTGGTTGAGGCGGGATTCGGGAGGGTTCCACCAGGAACAGATTCGAGTGGTTGAGTAGTTTGGTCCGGTTGTGGAACATAAACTCTATAATTATTTTGTACATTACTTTTTTTTAAAGCTCAGCAAGTATTAAACACGGGAATTAACGTGCCAAAGCGGGAAGATATAAAGTCGATTTTAGTGATTGGTGCCGGTCCTATAGTGATCGGTCAGGCCTGTGAGTTTGATTATTCCGGTACTCAGGCGTGCCGCGCTCTTAAGGAAGATGGATACCGTGTTGTGCTGGTGAACAGCAATCCGGCAACCATCATGACTGACATAGAGTTGGCTGATGCAACCTATATCGAACCGATTACACCGGAATACGTACAGAAAATTATAGAACGTGAAAAACCTGATGCCCTGCTGCCGACTATGGGTGGCCAGACTGCTCTGAATATTGCTGTAAGTCTTGCTGAATCTGGAATTCTTGAACGTAACGGAGTTGAACTGATCGGAGCTAAGCTTCGTGCGATCAGAAAAGCTGAAAATCGTGAGTTTTTCAGCACAGCGATGAAAAAAATCGGTCTTGAAATGGCCAAAGGTTTTTTTGTCCGCAACGAAAAAGAGGCGAAAGAAGCGCTGGAAGAGATTGGTCTTCCAATTGTGATCCGTCCGTCTTTTACGCTTGGCGGGACCGGCGGCGGGTTTGCAGAGACAAAAGCTGACTATTATGAAGCGGTGCGCCGGGGACTTGCCGAAAGTCCTATCAGCGAAGTGCTTGTTGAGGAGTGTTTGATTGGATGGAAAGAGTTTGAGCTTGAGGTTATTCGAGATTTGGCGGATAATGTGATTATCGTCTGCTCTATTGAGAATTTTGATCCAATGGGTGTGCATACCGGCGACAGTATTACCGTTGCTCCGGCCCAGACGCTCACGGACCGCCAGTATCAGGAACTCAGGGATGCATCAATAAGGATTATCAGGGAGATCGGTGTCGAGACCGGCGGCAGCAATATCCAGTTTGCTATTAATCCAGTGAACGGCCGTATTGTGGTGATTGAGATGAATCCCCGTGTATCACGGAGTTCAGCTCTGGCTTCAAAGGCAACCGGTTTTCCAATTGCTAAGGTTGCTGCAAAACTTGCGGTCGGGTATACTCTGGACGAGATTCTTAATGATATAACAAAAACTACTCCGGCTAGTTTTGAACCCGCAATTGATTACTGTGTCGTCAAAATTCCCCGCTGGGATTTTGAGAAGTTCAAGAATGTTGATGCCCGGCTCGGTGTTCAGATGAAGTCCGTTGGCGAGGTGATGGCTTTTGGAAGAAATTTCAGAGAAGCTCTGCAAAAGTCGCTTCGTGGTCTTGAAATCGGTCGTGCCGGACTCGGGTCAGACGGTAAGGATATCATGAATGTGCTTGATATGACACAGCAGCAGAAAAAGTTTGCAAAAGAGGATATTCTTGAAAAAATCAAGATACCGAAAGCTGACCGGATATTTTATCTTCGTTATGCCTTCCAGGCCGGTGCAACCATTGAAGAGGTTCATAAGTCTACAGGTATAGACCCCTGGTTTCTGGATAATATCTGCCAGATTGTTGAGCTTGAAAGTGATCTCAGGGAATTGGCTGCAGCTGAATGAATGTTATGACCTATCTCACCAGGATATTAGAGGAAAAACAGCGCGAAATACAGGAACTGAAAAAAGAGAAACCCTCACTTCAGTATGTTGAACGACAGGGTTCTCTTGTTTCGACCCGCGATTTTACAGGAGCACTCAGGAGCAGAGATGGAGGATTAAAGCTGATTGCCGAAATCAAAAAAGCATCACCTTCCCGTGGCCTTATTGTCAAAGATTTTGATCCTGTGGCCATTGCCCGGCGATATGGAGAACTTGGTGCTGCAGCGTATTCCGTGTTGACTGATCACAATTTTTTTCAGGGTTCAAACGACTATCTTCAGATAGTCAGCCGTTCTTTCTCCCTGCCTGTACTTCGCAAGGATTTCATTATTGATGAATCCCAGATTTTTCAATCCCGCCTGATCGGAGCGGATGCTGTTCTGCTTATCGTAGCTGCGCTTGATCCGTGCCAGTTTGGCGATTATCTTCAGTTGGCGCTGAGCATAGGTCTTCATGTTCTTGTAGAAGTGCATGACCGTAAAGAGCTTGACAGAGCTCTTGAAAAAGGTGCTCTGATGATCGGAGTCAACAACAGGGATCTGAATGACTTTTCCCTCAAGCTGGAGACATCAATTAAGCTTCGGCCATTTATTCCTTCCGAGGTTGTTGCTGTTGCGGAAAGCGGCATGAAAACCGCTGCTGATATTGCTCTTATCAGGCAGGCATCGTTTGATGCCGTGCTGATAGGAGAAGGGCTGCATACAAGTGCTGAACTTCGTGATATTATCTGGTCATAGCCTTTATTGCAGAGGCACTTTTTAACGGATTATCCGATTTGAAAAATGCCGTACCGGCAATCAAGGCATCGGCGCCTGCCGAAACAACAGCCTGAGCATTATCTTCCGTTATGCCGCCGTCAATGGCGATGATCATGTTTGGATTCAACTGCGTGCGCATCTTGTGGAGCTGTTGAATTTTTCCAATCGATGAGGGGATAAACTTCTGTCCTCCGAATCCGGGATTAACTGACATCAGAAGAACCAGATCGAGATCCGGGAGAATGGACTCGAGTGTCGAGACCGGTGTCGCCGGATTGATTGAGACACCTGCTTTGACGCCCAGGCTTTTGATGAACTGAATCGTACGGTGAAGATGCGGGCAGGCTTCCTGATGAACAGTGATCTGGTGAGAACCTGCTTTGACAAAATCCTCTATGAAACGGTCTGGAGCAGCAATCATCAGATGAGTGTCGATAATAAGAGATGTGCATGCTGCAATCGCTTGAACAATGAATGGCCCGAAAGTGATGTTGGGGACAAAGTTTCCGTCCATAATATCGCAGTGTATCCAGTCTGCTCCCGCGTTTTCGGCTATCTCTATCGAGCGCTTGAGGTTAGTGAAGTCGGCGGATAAAATGGAAGGTGCCAGAAGCGTTGATGGTGCATGCATGATAATACGTCCTTAATCGTGAAAAAAGATTAACCTCGCCAAATAATTAAAAAGCTTCACCAATTCCAAAATTGAAGGTAAAGTCTTTAAGTTTCCATCTCGAAATCCGCCAGGCTTCAGTTTCAGTTGGATCACGCAGTTTATAGGCAAAATCAAAACGGAAAGGTCCGATAGGAGATCCTATCCTCAGGCCAATACCCGCATCAAGGGCGTAATTATTGACCATGGATTTAAGAGTAAACGCATATGGCCCGGTTCTGTCCCATATATTTCCCATATCGGAAAAGAGAGTTATTCCGGAAGATTGACGGAAGAGCTTGAAAAATTTAAGACGGTATTCAAGATTAAGTTCAAGTTTGATGTCAGCGCCGAAATTTGCTGCAGCGTTGCTTGGACTGTTGTCGGGTCCAAGGGTGTTGAAAAGCCATCCCCTCAGACTGTTTGCCCCGCCGGCATAAAAACGTCGTTCTTGAGGGGTTGTTGCAGCTTTTCCCCATGGTTCCATCCATCCAACGTCCATTCTTCCGGCAATTTGGTTTTGTGGTGAAATGTTTTCAATAAAGCTCACTCCCGGAGCAATTTTGATATACTGGGTATATGTTGTCCCGAATATCTGGGGATCCTGGCTGGTGAATCCGATGTAATTTTTTCTGTCAATATATTTGTCGATCAGCCAGGGTATCGTTCCGCACTCTTCAAGGAGAAGGTCTATGTTCCAGATGGTTTTTGCCGGCAGAACAGTTTGACGGTTTGTGTAGTTGTAACGAAGCCTGAAGGTCTGGTCAAAATGGGTTTTAAGCAGGCTGTCCAATCCTGTTTTTACAGCGGCTTCATTGGATGGGTCAATGCCGATATTTTTTGCAAGACTGGTTTTGAAAAGTTGTTTAAAGCCTCTGAGAGAATCATTTTTCACTAATTCAAACTCAAAAAAATCAAAATTAAGTCGTGATTTCGGACTCAGCCTGGCACTGTAGGTTCCCCGAATCAGTCCGTTCTGGGTAGAAAGAAGCACAGGCTGTATGGTACTTGCGTATTCGGCTGTAACTGCATAAGAGTTGCCCGGTTTTTTAAGAACCGGCATGTTCAAACTGCTTTTTAGATTGAATTCATAGGGAATCACCTTTGTGTATTGGGCAGGATTGAGGTTTTCAAGCACACTGTTGCGGTCGCCAACCTGGGTGCCGAACTCAGTAGAGGTATGGAATTGTTCTGCTCCACCAAGCAGGTTTTTGTTTTCGTAGGCAAGTGAACCAGCAAAAAAGAGGGAGCCGTAACGGTTGTCAACCAGTAATTTTGGTTCTATCTGGTGTCTTGGTGCGGTTTCAAGATGTATGGTGGTGTATAGCTCTCCCGAACGGACCGAGTCAGGACTGATAAAGATGGACGAAAAAATATTGGTTATGCCATAATTTTGCAGGGTTCGCTGTTCGAGACTCTGGCGGGTAACCTGGCCTGGACGAAAAGCAACAGGGTAGGTGATAAGATCAGCGGATAAATTTTGTTTCCCAATAATTTTGCCGGTGATGTTATACTTTGTAAACGTTTTTTCACCAGACGTTGAGTCGCTCTTTATGAAATTGTGTACAACAGCATGGACTGGTCCATAGGTAAGCCGGTCGGGAAGACTTATCCTGAACAGGATTCCGGCACGATTTCCAACAGTATCAACCTTGATCCGGATACTGTCTTCATGAAAAAAAGCATAACCCTCTTCTTTGAAAAATGAAATGGTGCGATTCCTTTCATCAATCAGCCGCTCAACCGAAAAAATATCACTGGTTTTAAGACGTTTTTCATCAAGATAATGAGCTTTAAGTTCCCTTGATATCTTGTCAAGCCCTTCGTATTTCAGTGAATCAATTTTCGATGGTTCATTTTCATGGATCATTATGTTCAGATCCACCATTTGACCGTTTCCTTTCTTTGCAATCGTGGAATTCACATTTGCAAAGAAGTAACCCTTATAGGTATAGAGCTTTTTTATGAGGGCCAGGTCTTTTTCAAACTCCTCTGGCTTGAAGGGTTTAAACGCTCCTCCGAACAGACCGAGTCCAAGAAATGATGTGTGTTCAGAGGTGGCAATAACCTGCTTTAGCTCTTCATTGCTTATCGCTTTATTGCCCGTAAAGCGGATCTTGCGGGCATACAGTGATTTCGGAGACTGGTCCGCAACGGCTGACTGACTATATACCGGTATGGTACAGAGCAGAAAAAGAGCTAAAAGACCACAAGCTTTTGCTCTGGCGAAGAAGGTAGTTGGTAAAAAAAAAACACTGAACTGAGTTCCGTTTTCCTATGTTAATGGCTCTTCATCACTGTAGCCGAAGTCTTCATCAGTAGGATAGTCAGGCCATATTTCATCAAGGCTTTCATACATATCATCGCTTTCAGGAAGATCCGTCAGATTTTCGATTACCTGTTGTGGTGCTCCTGTTCTGTTTGCATAATTAATGAGTTCATCTTTTGTGACGGGCCATGGTGCGTCGGCTATATAACGGGCAAGGTCTAAATTCCAGTACATACTACGTCGATTGGTTTATTCAGGTTAAGAGTTATTGTCTATTTCGTCAGGTGCAGGTTTTTGTCTTGTGATGAACTTATCCGGATTTATTCCATCAAAGAAATACGCAGTCGGATTGACTATGACATTGTTCTTGTGTACTTCGTAGTGCATGTGCGGCCCGGTCGATACACCGGTATTTCCTGACAGCGCAATGACATCACCGCGTTTGACTTTCTGACCTTGGCGTACCAGCGATTTTGACAGATGGGCATAGATGGTTTTATAGCCGTAGCCATGGTTTATGGTGACTTTTTGCCCATATCCCTTTTCATAGCCTGAATAAGCGACAATTCCATCACCCGTGGATTGCACTCTTGTGCCTTCAGACACAGAAAAATCGATTCCGGCATGAAAAAGGGGAACATGGTAGACCGGGTGTAGCCTGATGCCGAAATTACTGGTAATTGATCCTTTGACAGGTCTGATATTGGGTATGCTTGAAAAAAAAGAGGTCGGGCTGGGATTTTCAGTGAGCTCAGCTTTTTCAATCGGGTTTTCATTCTGAAGTTCAAGCTGCTGAATCAGCTGCTCTATCATTTGCTCAGTGCTTGCCAGTAATCCTTCGGTCGTACTGACGGTGGTGTTGTTCTGATTGCTATCGACTTGTTGTTTTTCTTCAGCAGGCAAAGGGTAAGGTGCTAAAAAAAGTGAGGAGAGGATAGCAAAAGAAAAGAGAAAATTATCTATCGATAGGTGAGGAATAAGCAATGCCCGCACTTTTCTTCCGAGTTCAGGGAGATTTATGAACTTTTTTGTTGAAGACATGCAGGATCCGGATAGTTTGCCTTAAAAGGGGCAGTCGTGAATGATGGACAAATATAAATAAACTTTTTTTTATAAATCAATGATTAGTGGGCTTCAAACCAGTTTTTTCCAATACCGGTATCAACTTCTACTGGTACGGTTTTTAGTCCGCAAATTATTGCAGCATCAATCATTGCTTTTTCAATCAGAACTGAAAGCGGCTTTTTTTCTTCATCAGTTGTTTCAAAGAGCAGTTCGTCATGGACCTGCAGAAGCATGATGGATTTCATTTTCTCATCGTGCATGCGCTGACTGCAGAGGATCATTGCGCATTTAATGATATCGGCAGCTGTGCCCTGGATCGGGGTATTCATGGCAGCCCTTTCAGCCGCTTTCTTCAGGTTTGTATTCCGACTGTTGAGATCAGCGATATAACGGCGTCTTCCAAGAAGAGTAGACACATAGCCATTTTTTCTTCCGGCTTCTATAATGTTCTGCAGCGCATCGAACAGTCCGGGATATTTTGAAATGTAGGTGTCGATAATAACTTTCGCTTCTTTCTGGGTAATATTGAGTCTCTTTGAAAGGCCGAAAGGCATGATGCCGTATAGTACCCCGAAATTCACCTCTTTCGCTTTGCGCCGCATATCAGTGTCAATCTCCATGGTTCCGAAAATCACTCTTGCGGTTGCCGCATGGATATCTTCATGGTTGCGGAATGCGTCAAGGAGCTGAGGGTCGCCTGATATTTCAGCGGCAATCCGTAGCTCAATCTGGGAATAATCTGCGGAGAGCAGCCATTTATAAGGAGATGAAGGTATGAATGCCCTGCGAATTTCTTTTCCGAGCGTGGTACGTATAGGAATGTTCTGCAGGTTGGGTTTTGAAGAGGATAATCTGCCTGTTGCAGTAATATGCTGGTTAAACGAAGTGTGCAGTCTGCCTGTTCGAGGATTTACTATCTTAGGCAGAGCGTCGATATAGGTTGTTTTAAGCTTCTGTAGACTACGGTATTCGAGGAGGTCACCTGCAACGGGGTGAAGTGGCGCAAGCTCCTCAAGCACTTCGACATTGGTCGAAAAGCCCGTTTTTGTTGTTTTTTTTGGCGGCAGTGCCAAAACATTGAACAGTATATGTGCAAGCTGTTTGGGTGAATCAATATTGAACACAGTGCCTGCCTCGGCATAAATCTTTTCTGTCAGCCTCTCCAGCTCTATTGTTGCAGCTTCGGATGCTTTTTCAAGACTTTTGGAGTCGATGCATATTCCTTCATACTCCATTGCTGCAAGGACGGCAACAAGTGGAAATTCTATATTTTCGCATATCCAGCGCAGCTCTGTTTCACCCTCGAGTTTTTTTTGGAACACATCTTCAAGCTGAAGGGCCAGATCGGCATCCTGACAGCCATAGTCAGAGAGCTTAATTGGGTCTACGTCGAAAATTTTCACTTTTGTTTTTCCGGTTCCGATAAGGTCGTCAAAGGTGGTTGTCCTGTAACCGAGATGACGGGCAGCCATATCATCGAGATTGTGCTGTTCTTCAGGGTTGAGTACATAGCTGGCCAGCATGGTATCAAAACCCACAGGCGAGAGTTCAATGCCGTATTTTTTCAGGACCAGAATGTCGTATTTGAGATTTTGCCCGGTTTTAAGTATGGATGGATTTTCAAGGATAGGCCTTAATATCTCAAGGGTGTTCTCTCTTTGAAGAGCACCGTTATTAAACAAAATAAAACGGGCTTTTCCTGCTTCAATTGAAAATGACATTCCGGCCAGTTCAGCTTCAAACGTATCCAGACTTGTTGTTTCCGTATCGACTGCAATCCGTTTGGCGTTTTTCAGTGAGCGTAAAAGGTCATTCAGTTTTTCTGACGTATCGACGAGAGCATAGTCGGCACCGATTTGCGGTGACCGGAGTGCAGGCTCTTTGTTTTCCGGCGGATCGGTTGGTTGTGCATAATCATTGAACACAACCGGGAGTCTGGATATAATGGTCTTGAGCCCGAACTTTTGCAGCAAAGGTAAAAGTTTGTTACGGTCCGGTTCTCCACACTCAAGTTCTTTAAGGGTAACATCAATCTGCAGATCGGTGCGGATGGTAACCAGTTTGGTTATCAGATCGAGTTTCGGTTGAAACTCTTCGAGGCTCTGGCGGTTTTTCGGGGAAATCTCGTCAAGATGCGTATAGATGTTCTTGAGGGATCCGTATTTACCCAACAGGGAGGAAGCCGTTTTAGGTCCAATCCCTTTCGCTCCCGGAATGTTGTCTGAGGTGTCGCCGGTCAGCGTCAGAAACTGGATGAACAGTTCAGGTACTACTCCGAATTGTTCAAAGATCTCCTTTTGCCCGAGCAGTTCAAGCTCATTCTGGTTTTTACCGGGCCTGAGGATTTTTACTCCGTCATGTACCAGCTGTGCAAGATCCTTGTCCGGAGTGACAATATAAACCTGGCAAGTCTCTTCGAATTTTCGGGCAGCAGTTCCAATAAGATCGTCAGCCTCATAACCGGAGGCTTTGACAAGTGGGATATCAAGAGCCTCAAGCAGTTCAAACACGGCATCAAGCTGTATGATCAGATCTTCCGGCGGAGTCTGACGATTGGCTTTATAAGCGGGATAGATATCGTGGCGAAAAGTTTTTTCTTTGCTGTCAAAAACAGCCGCCAGATAGTGCGGTTTATAGGTTTCAAAGATTTTAAAGAGTGCTGATGCAAATCCGTAGATCGCGCCTGTAGGCATTCCCTCCCGGCTGGTCATGCCTGCTCGTTGCAAGGCAAAAAAGGAGCGGTAGATCATAGCCATCCCATCAAGCAGAAAAAGGGCAGGCTTTTCAAGTTGCGGCGTGTTCACTTCGATTTTTTTTTCCGGATCGGCAGTCAGAAAGAGTGCGAGTTGATTATTGCTCATTCTGCGACTACCCCGTAACTGCCAAGCACCTTGACCATTGTTGCAAATTCCTTGAGGTGGTTGAGTGCGTTATGAATATTCGGGTCATGCTGATGTCCGATGAAATCGACATAAAACAGATACTCAAACGCTTTTTTTCTGAATGGTCTCGATTCTATTTTTGCCAGGTCAATATTTCGCATGGCAAATGTTGCAAGCGCCTTAAAGAGCGAACCCTGCTCATTTGGAAGTGTGAACGCAATGGATGTCTTGTGCTGTGAAGTATCCGGTTTTGTCTTGAAACGTAACGGATCGCTTATTGCTGAATGTGAAATACAGAAAAATCGTGTAATGTTCCACTCCTCATCGGCCAGGTTTTCCTGCAGGATTTCCAGTCCGTAAAGATCGCCAGCTCTTTTTGAGGCTATTGCAAGTTGTGTGGTATCTTTTTCGGCTGCTATTATTTTAGCGCTGCCGGCAGTGTCATAGGCGACCTCGGGCTTAATATTCTTGTGTGTTGCAAAAAAATTACGGCATTGCGCAAGTGCCTGAGGGTGAGAAAGCGCTTTCCGGGCCTTTTCAATTGTGGCATTGTGGATACCGAGCAGGCAGTGTTCAACTTTAACAAAGGTTTCCGCAACGATAGTGACAGGATGCTGGAGCAAAAGGTCATAGTTTTGATGAATGCTTCCACCGAGTGAATTTTCTATAGGTATAACAGCATAGTCTACCTTATGTGTTTCAACGGCAGCAAAAACTTCTTCAAACGATTCAAATGGTTCTGGCTCTCCGATTCTGAGTGCTGCTATCTCACTGTAGGCTCCGGGTTCTCCCTGATAGGCGGTCATCAAGTTTGTCATTGTTTTTTCTTGTTATTAACTTGCACGAATGCCGTTGGATTTGATTTTATTTAAAGAAAATAAATCTATTATCATAGGCGGGGTGTATCGGGAATAATAAATCAGCAGTTTTTTATTATGTCAGGACATAGCAAATGGGCAACCATTAAAAGGAAAAAGGCGGTAACTGATCAGAAAAGAGGAAGTTTGTTTACCAAACTGGTCAAGGAGATTACTATAGCGGCAAAAATGGGAGGAGGTGATCCATCAGGTAATCCCCGTCTCAGGCTTGCTGTCGATACAGCAAGGGATAATTCCATGCCGATGGACAATATTTCACGAGCCATCAAAAAAGGGACGGGGGAGCTCGAGGGAGTCACCTACGACGAGATCACCTATGAAGGGTATGGCGCAGCCGGTATAGCTCTGATTATTGAGACTGCAACGGACAACCGCAACCGGACCGTGGCTGATATTCGTCACATTATGAGCCGTAACAATGGTGCGCTCGGTGAAAGCGGCAGCGTGAGCTGGATGTTCCACCGAAAGGGAACTCTTGATGTTCCAAAATCTTCAGCTGGCGAGGATCAGCTGATGGAAATACTGTTGGACGCGGGTCTTGAAGACCTCAGTACTGAAGACGAGAACTATTTTACCGTTGTAACTGATGTCAAGGAGCTTGAAAACGTAAAAAAAGCGCTTGACGATGCGGGTATTGTTTATGAAAATGCAAAGACTGATCTTATTCCGGAAAATTATATCGAACTCGAGGCGGAGGATGCCCGGAAAGTAATCAAGCTGATTGATGCGCTTGAAAATAATGACGATGTGCTTTCGGTCTATAGCAACATGGAGATCAGTGAAAGTGCAATGAGCAGCTTAAACGAATAGGGGATGGTTGTTCTCGGGATTGATCCCGGAAGTCTGAATACCGGTTACGGTGTGATTCAAGAGAGTTCAGGAGTTTTGTCTGTACTTGTATGCGGTGCTGTCCGTCTTCATCCCCGTCGAAGCCATGCAGAGCGGATTGGAGAGATATATCGGGAGCTTGCAAAGGTTATCACAGACTTTCAGCCTGAACGTTTAGCTTTGGAAACAGCGTTTTTAAGCAGAAATGTTCAGTCAGCCCTTAAGCTTGGTCAGGTGCGTGGTGCTGTGATTGCTCTGGCGATGAACCAGCATCTTACCCTGCATGAGTATGCACCACGTGAAGTGAAATCGGCGATAACAGGAAGAGGTGCCGCAAGCAAAGAGCAGGTAGCGTTTATGGTTACAAGAATGCTTGGTCTCACTGTGGCGCCTAAACCTTTTGATGTAACTGATGCTCTTGGAATAGCTCTTTGTGATCTGCTCAGGGGAGAGAGCCGAAATGCTTTTCTTCCAGTCCCAAAAGCCCGATGCGGGAGGAGCGGCTGGTCACAGTTTGTAGCTGCATCACCTGATAAGGTTATCAGGTAGTTTCCGAGCATGGATGGAAGACTTGCATGCGTTGGAACAGTTGATATGACTCAATAATAAATTCTTAGCTGTGGAAGGTCGTATCTTAAATCTGCCGAATTCTCTTAGTTTTCTGAGAATAATATTGATCCCCTGGTTTCTCTATTATTTTCATACCGGCCATGTCAACACAGCCATTATTATTATGGTTGCCGCTCTGTTGACTGACTGGTTTGATGGTCAGGCGGCCAGATGGACCAATGATGTTTCCGAAATGGGCAAAATTCTTGATCCACTGGCGGATAAACTCTGTCTTGCGAGTGTTGCGGTTTATTTTCTCTGGATCGGCCAGCTGCCTTTGTGGTTTGTGCTTTTTGCCATTCTCCGGGATACTCTGATTTTTATCGGAGCTGCGTATGTTAGAATACGTTATTCTGTGGTGACCACATCTCTATGGCCGGGAAAATGGGCGGTTGGATTTGTCTCAATGATGTTTATTGCTATGGTTTGGCCACATCCCGTTTTCCAGCGCTACCATGTGAAGGAATTCTTTTTATACCTCTCTTCCATCATGCTTCTGTACTCATTTATTCAGTATTGTATGAGGTTCTACAGAATTCATCATGGACTTGATTACAGCTCCTGAGCTTTTCAATCCCTTTTTTCTGGTATATCAACTTTGCAGGGTATTGATAACTTTGCATCAATAAAATAATGTCAATTTATTGATCTGCTAACGCGCTTATTTATTATAGGTTGCGTGTGTTAACATCCTTTTGTCCTTTGCAGTCAGAATGTTGATAACTTGTTGATGGAATGTGGAATGCTTTGAGAACTTCCTGCTTTTCAGGACAGGAAGTTCTCTTTCTGATGGTGTCTTTTATTTGTTTTTCTGTACAACAGAAGCCATAAGTGAAGCTTCGCAGACCAGTTCACCCCTTACATATGCTTTGGCATCAAACTGGCAGACACTTCGGCGCATGTTGGTCATTGTTGCTTCAATAACAAGGGTGTCACCAGGAAGAACCGGCTTTCGGAAGCGAGCCTTGTCGATCCCCATGAAATAGACAACACTCTCCTTGATTTTATCGTTACCGTTGAGCATCATTATACCACCGGTCTGTGCCATTGCTTCAAGGATCAGCACACCTGGCATGATGGGATTACCGGGAAAGTGACCTTGGAAAAATGGCTCGTTCATGGTCACATTTTTAATCGACACGATTTTTTCATCAAGTTTAAACTCAACAATCTTGTCAATGAGAAGGAAGGGATAACGGTGCGGGAGAATGTTCAGAATAGCATTGATATCAAAAATAACGCCGGCTTTTTTCTCGTGCTGGTACTGTCTGGCCAGTTTGTTGCGGTCGGCATATTTTTTAAGCTGCTTGATAAACTCAACATTCGAAGCATGACCGGGGCGGGCAGCAAGCACCTGTGCCTTTATAGGCATGCCGAGGAGGGCGATGTCTCCGAGAAGATCAAGCAGTTTATGACGGGCAGGTTCGTTTTTAAAACGCAGTTCCCGATTGTTGAGAATACCGTTTTCACCGAGTACAAGATGTTCGCTCTCTATACCAAGTTTTTTCCCAAGGGAGTCAAGCTCCTCTTTTTGCATGGTTTTGTCGATGATGACTATCGCGTTGTCGATATCGCCACCTTTAATGATGCCCTGATTAGCAAGTGCCTCTACTTCACTGAGGAAACAGAATGTTCTGCAAGGGGAGAAATCCTTGACAAATTCATTTTCCAGATTAAAAAGACCCGAGTGCTGAGAGCCGAGTGCCGGGTTTTTGTAGTCCACCATGACCGTTATTCTGAAGTCATCCAGTGGCAGTGCAACAATATCGACACTGTTATCGGTATCATGATATTCTATGGTCTCATCAATGACCAAGTAGTTTTTTGGCTCATCCTGTTCCTTGAATCCAGCTTCAAGCAGTGCCTTTGCAAAAGGGTATGCACTTCCATCCATAACCGGAGGTTCCGGTCCGCTCAACTCAATACGGCAGTTATCGATCTGGAGGCCGTAGAGAGCGCCAAGGACGTGTTCGGTGGTATGGACTTTCACGTCGTTGAGACCGATAGTGGTACCCCGCAAAACATCAATAACGTTTTCAATCAGTGCCGGTATTTCAGGACTGTTTTCAATATCTGTCCGGACAAAACTGTACCCGTAGTTGATCGGAGCAGGTTTAAAAGTGATCATGCACTCTTTACCGGTGTGCAGTCCTGTACCCCAGAGGGAAACTTCTTTTTGAAGTGTGCGCTGTTGAATGAGCATAGTGTAATCGTTGCTCCTGGCTTTAAATACTGCGCAGGAAATGAACTTGAATTGTAATGATGAAAAACTCTAAACTTTTAAGATAATAAAGATCGATTTCCTGTTCAAATCAGGTTTTTTTGCAGTACCTGGGTAAACTGTCTTATGACACTATATCGCTGGAAAAGTGTTTCAGCACTTTTTCAAGAAGAAGCGGATGGGAGATTTTGTTGCCGGCAATAATGCTGTTTCTTTGAAAAACATCTTCCACTCCTGTAAAGTCGGTGACCGTTCCTCCTGCTTCGCGTACAAGCAGCACTCCAGCCGAATAATCCCATGGAAAAAGCTTGTATTCCCAGAAGCCGTCAAAGCGTCCACAGGCAGTATATGCCAGGTCTATGGCAGCTGAACCGGCACGCCGGATACCGGCACAGTCGTGAATAATTTCTTTCATCACTCCGAAATAAGCGTCGATATAGTGGTACTCTGTGAACGGAATACCGGTTGCAATGAGAAAACTTTCTTTTTCGGTACGGTTCGACACGGAAATTTTTTTACCGTTCAGATAAGCACCGCAGCCTCGTTCAGCAGTAAAAAGCTCTTGCAGGACAGGTTGAAAAACAACACCGGTCATCAGTTCATTGCTTTTGTCCTTCAAGGCGATACTTATGGCAAAAACAGGAAAGGAGTGAATGAAGTTAAGGGTGCCGTCAAGAGGATCCACTATCCAGGTTCTACCGGAAGAGCCTTTAACGACGGTACCCTCTTCACACAGCATGCTGTCATCAGGGAACTTTGCTGTAATTATTGAGCTTATAGCAGCTTCGCATGCCTTATCGACCTCTGTAACAAAATCTTTATAATCTTTTCCCCTGATCTCACTTTGAGAGAGTTCACCGAATTTTTCAAGGGTGATAGCTCCTGCAGCACGAGCAGCCCTGATAGCTGTCTGCAGTTCAATGCTTCTTGTTTCCATGTGTGCGTATCCGTACGTAAGGGTTATAATCGCGATCAATATAACATTTCAGTCCATTCTTTTATTCGGGCACCATGTTTCACAGGGCAGACATGCAAAGTTTGGTATGAGAGTAATGGGGCAGGGAATTATCCATGCGATCCATCTGTTGTTATGTGTAATGATATGAAGGATTTATAAACGTAAAGAGAACCCTGATGAAACTCAATATTCCAAAACTTGCCATCTGTATCGGTCTGTGCTTTGTATTTGCTTATGGAGGCAGCACCTTTACCCCCGTACCCGGTTCCGAGTGGTACTATTCCATACTTAAAAAGCCTTCATGGAACCCGCCTGACTGGCTCTTTCCTCCCGCCTGGACTCTGTTGTTCCTGTTAATGGGAACTGCACTCTACCTTGTAGTACAGGAGTGGTCTGCAAAAACAAACGTCAAGGGAGCTCTTACAGTATTCGGTGTGCAGCTTCTGCTTAATCTCAGCTGGTCAGCCGCATTTTTCGGGTTGCATTCCCCTTCGAAGGCTTTTGGGGTTATTGTTCTGCTCTGGCTTGCGATCGTGCTGACCATTGTCAAGTTCAGGGCTGTTTCTCCGACTGCGGGATATCTTCTGATTCCCTACCTCCTTTGGGTAAGTTTTGCATCGTTTCTGAATTTTACGATCTGGCAGCTCAATCGCGGGTTGTTCTGAAAAAGGAGAAGCTTCTTTAACTCTTTATAATCTCCGGAAGGTTGGGGATACACCCTGATCTTCCGGGAGATTATTTTTAATACAGGTTTTTAATCCTATGAATGTATCTCCATACGTTGTGAGAGATATCTTTTGTAATGTCGTATCCTCGGCAATCCGCCTGATATCAAGTGTGGTTTGTATTGTCATGCCATAATCAATCAGGTTTTATTTGACCTTGTCAAGGTTTTCCAGTGCTGTTTTGCCTGCGTTTTTGAGCGTTTCATCTTTGTCAATATTCCCTGAGGATATCAGGATGTAATATCCATCTTTAAAGATGTGAAGACCACCTACCGCTATGAACGCTTCATTACCGAACTCTTTGACATCTGTTTTTGAGCTGCCGATCAATTTTTTTGTCTCAAGGTAAATTGTTTTTGAGCCGACTCCGGTCGGAGGCATAAAGGAGTCTTGTGTGAGCGATATCTGAAGATACTTTCTCGATGATGAATTAACCGGTTTGTAATAGCAGATTTTTTGGCCGACAGGTTTTGTTTCTCGTTTTTCACCCTTTTCTACTGCTTCTCCAAGCAACTCTGCAGCCTCATTTTGATTGATGAGGATCTCTGGTTCAACAACTTTTCCCTTTATTGAGCGTGCTTGTGCAGGAGCTTCGATTTCTTGCGGTTTGCTGTTGCAGGCGCCAAGGGTAAGGATAACGCTGAGAAGCACAATGAATGTTTTTCCATTTCTCATGTTAAAAATAATTTAGTTTTTTTCGAGTTCATGGATGGATTTGCATGATAAAAAAACGAAAAGCGCAGCCGTGACTGCGCTTTTCGTTTTGAATTGCTTCTTCAGGATGTAAACCGGGCTTAATCGTCTTCGTTTGAGCGAAGGTTTTCAAGAACACCGAAATCTTCAAGTGTGGTGACATCACCCTTGACTTCGTTGCTTGTGGCAAGTTCGCGAAGAAGTCGGCGCATTATTTTTCCGCTTCGGGTTTTCGGAAGACCTTTTGCCCATCTGATTTCATCAGGTTTTGCAATAGGTCCGATCTCTTTTGCAACGTGGTTGCGCAGTTCTTCACGCATCTTCATGTCGCCTACATATTCATCCTTCAGTGTCACAAAGGCGACAAGAGCATTGCCCTTAAGCTCATCAGGGCGGCTGACAACAGCGGCTTCTGCAACGGCTTCAAAGGATACGAGGGCGCTTTCGACTTCACTGGTACCAAGGCGGTGACCTGAAACGTTGACGACGTCATCAACACGTCCCATGATCCAGATGTATCCGTCTTCATCCTTTCGTGCGCCGTCTCCGGTAAAGTACATGCCTGGGAATTCTGACCAGTAGGTGGATTCGTATCGTTTGTTGTCGCCGTAGATAGTGCGAAGCATTGATGGCCATGGCTGTTTAATAACAAGGTAGCCGCCTTCATTGGCATTGCATGGGGTTCCGTCTTTGTGAACAACGTCAACAGCGATACCTGGAAGTGGGCGTGTTGCCGTGCCTGGTTTTGTTGGAGTTGCACCTGGAAGAGGAGAGACCATGATGCCACCGGTTTCAGTCTGCCACCAGGTATCGACGATAGGACATCTTTCCTGTCCCACAACTTTGTGATACCACATCCATGCTTCAGGGTTGATCGGTTCTCCTACAGTTCCAAGCAGGCGAAGCGAGCTGAGGTTGTGTTTTGTGACCCATTCGTTTCCAGCGCGTATAAAGGCGCGGATAGCGGTTGGTGCGGTATAAAGTATAGTTACTTTGTGGCGGTTGATGATGTCCCAGAATCTGTCCCACTGAGGATAGTTTGGAGCACCTTCGTACATAAGGAGTGTTGCCCCATTAAGAAGCGGTCCGTAAACCATGTAGCTATGTCCGGTAATCCAGCCTACATCTGCAGTACACCAGTAGATGTCTTCGTCTTTGATATCGAAAACGTATTTGAAGGAACTCGCGGCATGTACCATATATCCGGCAGTAGTATGCAGGATACCTTTTGGCTTTCCGGTTGAACCGCTGGTATAGAGGACGAAAAGCGGATGTTCTGATTCTACTTCTACTGGTTCGCATTCGTCAACGGCAAGACCCATAAGATCGTGCCACCAATGGTCCATGCCGTTATGCATGTGAACTTCATCATTGGTTACTTTCAGGACGATGACGCTTCTGATTGATGGGGTATTGACGATTGCTTCGTCAACAATATTCTTAAGATTGATGGATCCTCCGCGACGTCTTGTGCCGTCTGCACAGATGACCATTTTAGCGCGTGAATCGTTAACACGCTCTGTAATTGCGTGTGCTGAGAAACCTGCAAAAATAACATTATGGACAGCTCCAACGCGGGCACATGCAAGTACTGCAATGACGAGTTCAGGAACCATGCCCATGTAGAGGGCAACCCTGTCGCCTGGTTTTATTCCTGCGATTTTAAGGACGTTTGCGAATTTGCTAACTTGACGATGAAGTTCACCGTAGGTCAGAACGCGCTCGTCTCCTTCTTCACCTTCCCAGATAATGGCTGCCTTGTTTTTTCTCCAGCTCTTAACATGGACATCAAGGGCATTGTAGCAGATATTTGTTTTACCACCGTTGAACCATTTTGCATATGGGGTATTCCATTCCAGCACGGTATCCCACTTTTTAAACCAGTGGAACTGTTCAGCAATGCCGCCCCAATAAGCTTCAGGATCTGCAGCTGCATCAGCATAAAGCTTTTCATATTCCTGCATAGAGGAGATATGTGCGTTATCCGAAAATTCTGCCGGGGGCGGAAATTTCCGTTTTTCAGACATAACAGAACTGATCGAGTTTTCGGTTTGCTGGGTGCTGGATGTTGTTTCGTCTGTAGCCATTGATACCAGATTTATGTGTTGAAAAAAAAGGAGACTACCCCCCATCACAGGTATTTGTGAACAAAGAAAATCAGTGGTTGAAGCGGAGAAAAAATATCGTACAGCGAGTTCAATACTTTACAAAAGAATTTCACATAAAAAAAATGTTCAAGCAAATATTTGGAACCTGTCTCGGCTTATCTTTGACTATTTTACTGCAAAACTAACCAGTTTGTCGGGAATAACGATTTCTTTGACTATTGTCTGTCCTTCAAGAAATTTAATGACCGATTCCACCTTTCTAGCCTCTGCGAGTAAGGATTCCCTGGAGCTTTCAGTCGGCGCGAGAAATGTGCCTCGGAGTTTTCCATTAACCTGAACAGCAATTGTCAGTACCGTATCTTTGACAAGTTCAGGGTCAAATAAAGGGAAAGGGGTTGAGCTTATTGATGAGTTGTGTCCGATGGCTTCCCATAGTTCCTCTGCAAGGTGTGGCGCATAAGGCGCCAGCATGATGAGGAGCGTTTCGATGGCCTTCAGGTTTTTGCAGCCAGCTTTTTGCATTTCGTTGACAAAGACCATCATCTCAGCTATTGCCGTATTGAATTTGAGATTTTCTGTGTCTTCAACAACTTTTTTTATGGTTTTGTGCATACGTCTCAATAGCTCTTCGGGCATCGCTTCATCAGTGAGTGATGTGGCTTGTACTGAATGTTCGGGATAAATCAATCGCCAAACTTTTGAAAGGAAGCGGCTTATACCTTCAATACCGTTTGTATTCCATGGTTTGACTTGTTCAAGTGGACCAAGAAACATTTCATAGAGACGCACCGCATCAGCGCCGTAACGTTCTAGCACGTGGTCGGCCGGGATCACGTTTCCGCGGGATTTAGACATTTTCTCGTTGTCTTCGCCAAGTATCATTCCCTGGTTGAACAGCTTTTTAAATGGTTCTTTTGAACTGACGACACCGATATCGAAAAGAACCTTATGCCAGAATCTTGCGTAGAGGAGGTGAAGGACTGCATGTTCAGCGCCTCCGATATAGAGGTCAACATTCATCCAGTATTTTTCCTTTTCAGGATCGATAAGCTGAAGGCTGTTCTGAGGATCAATAAA
>Ga0118677_10002615_pt1 | contig 35822 bp, 21 predicted proteins | sample AliMusrvi5mmetaG_FD_86154 | JGI IMG/M metagenome (GOLD analysis project Ga0118677, IMG submission 86154)
CTGCCGGGCGGAGCCCTGGACAATCTGCTGTTTGTGCTGGTGCCCGCCGCCAAGGGGTACCGGGTCTGGGCGATCCCGCTTCCGCCCGCCGATTTCAAACCCGGGAGCACCCTGCTGATCAATGTGGCGCCGGTGGTTGTGGCCATCAAACAAGGGGCCGCCGCCGCGCTGGCCGTCAAGCCCGGATCCGCACGGATTCTGGCGCTGGCCGCCAACTTCAAGGAGCCCATGCTGCCGATCCAGATCTTCGTGAAACGGGATGCTGCGGCGGCGTGGCAGATCGCCCAAAGCACCCGCTGGGCGGTGGACCGGCGCTTCCGTTCCTACGTGTTTTTCTATCAGGCGCCCAAGGGTGAACAACTGATGTTGCACGGCATCACGGAACGGATGGATAACCCTTCCGAGAGCGCAGAACCGGAATTATCTTCCTGAGATGGAATTACCTTGCCATCGCAGGAAAGTGATGGTATGGGCAATGGTATGCAAACGATGACTCACCTCACCACCTTCGCTCTCGACGGGACGACAGCCAGCCGTCTGCGGCGTTTGTCCACGCTGTGGCAGGTGTCACAGGCCGAGGTCGTGCGCCGTTCCTTGGAACAAGCGGAAAAGCAGGCGGAAATCCACAAGCCCGACCCGGTCGCCATGTTGCGTTATCTGCATGAGAAAGGCGGCGGGTTGGATCATGCCCAGGCCGAAGCGTATTTGGCCGAGGTGTATGAAGATCGCAAACACTGGCGGGGCTCATGATTTGTCTGGACACTAACTATTTGATCCGCGGCGTCACGGCAGGCACGGTGGAAGGCGCCGAACTGGTTGCGTGGATCGAGGCGGGGGAGATTCTCATCACCCCTATGCCTGCTTGGTTCGAGTTCATCTGCGGACCTGTCACCGACGAACAAATGGAGACCATGCGAGCCTTTCTGACCACAATCGTCCCCTTTGGCGAAGCCGAAGCCATGGAGGCCGCCCGGCTGTTCAACGCGATTGATCGCAGGCGTTCTCTCAGAGTGGACGCCATGATTGCAGGAACGGACAGCGCTGCCAAAGCTCGTCTCGCCACCATGAATCGTGACGACTTTGAACCATTCGTTCCCCACGGTCTTCAACTGCGGGGATGATCGGTGGCGGCCTCGCGCAGCAAGCGCAGGTTGGCGCTGCTGGTATCGGGCGTGATTTCGCAACCGGCGGAGAGGATGCAGCGGCCGTTGGCGTCGCGCAAGCCTTGGCGGACGGTGGCCACGATTCGCTCGGGCGTGTCATTCTGCATCACGGAAACCGGATCGGCATTGCCCGAGAACACCTGCCGCGGACCTAACAGTGAAACGAACCGGGCCATGGACGGCACCAGGTGATCCACATCGATGATGTCCGCGCCGGTGGCGATCATCTCGGGCAGAATGGCCGAGGTGTTGCCACAGATATGCAGTTTCGCCTTGGCTCCCAAACTGTGGATATGATCCACCAGCGCCTTTTCGCGCTGGTATGCCAGCTCACAAAACAGCGCGGGACCAATCTGGGAACAAAACGCGTCTCCAATCCCGATGCAGTCCGCGCCGGCTTCGATTTGTAGCGTGATGAAACGCTTCGCCGCCTCGACGATCATGTCCATGACGCGTCCGACTTGTTCCGGCTCATCCATGAAATCCAGCGATGCCTCGCTGAGTCCGCGCAGGTCGGCATACTCGGCCACCGGCCCTTCCACCCAGCCGACGACGAAGTATTGCTGGCCGGACATCTCGCGAAACAGGCGGATTTCCTCCACCCGTCCCGCAGTGCGCCGATGGGCGGCGACGTCGTAGGGTTGCAGTGCCAGCAACGCCTGCACACTCTCGAAATGACCGGTTTCATGCGGCAGGTTGTTTTGCGGATATTCAACTTGGATGCCGAACGCCGAGGCCTCCGCATAGGGATCGGACATGACGGTGACCCAGTCGATGTCAAAATCCTCGGCGCAGCGGATCATGGCGCGGCACTTGCTCGCCGGATCGAGACAAAAATCACGGTAACTCACCCCCGCATGGCGGGCGGCCCAGCGCATGATGATGGGATGAAACGGCGGGCGGTCGGTCGCCTTCCCGGCGAGAAAATCCAACGTGCGCTGGCGCCCGGTGGCAGGGGTTGTTTTGTTAGTCAGGGTCATGGGGAAAAGTGGATTGGGCCGCGGGACGGCGGTGTCGGGAGTCGCCGTCGTGCTGGAAATTTCGGGGTGGGTTGGGAAGTTGCTTGCGGAAAGATCGCCGCTGCCGGTCAAACCCGAAATCCGATGTTGGATCCTGAATTCAGAATTGATTGACCACGGATTACACGGATTTCACGGATTGAATTCCTATCGATTCCCAACTTCTCAAGAGCTTTTTTTTTGGTGGGAAAATCCTCTTCAAAAATCCGTTCAATCCGTGTAATCCGTGGTTTCTCACAGCGAATCGTAGGTTTTAACTTCGTTTTTCGGGTCAAACCGGCAATGCCCAACCCGGCCTGCGGGGCATGCGGATGAGGGCGGCGGCCTCGGGTCGGTTAGAGGCTTGGCAGGTCTTGGCGTCCCACTCGATTTTGCCGCCGAGGTGGATGGCGAGGTTGCCGAGGTGGGTCAGTTCGGTGAGTCCGGCGGCGAAGCCGAAATCAGACGAAACAGGGCCTTGGCCCTTGCAGGCGTCCGCCCAGATGCTTTCGTGGCTGCCGCGCAGTGCCGGCATTGACGCCGGAACCTTGCGGGCTTCCTCCATCAGCGCCTCGGGAAACAGGGCGAATTGGCTGCTAGGATACGTGCCATGGCTGATGCAGCCGCGACTGCCGACGATGACGGCGCCGCCCTCGCCATCGCCCGCCTTGCGCCCGCCGGTTAGTTCGGCGACTTCCGCCGGCAGTTCGCCCGAATACCAATCGAGTTGCAATGGAGGAAACTTGCCGCGCGGTGGAAACTGGTAACGGATATGGGCTTTGTCCGGATGAATGAATTCGTTGGCACCTTCGATGGACAGCCGCTCGATGGTCGCCGGCGCGGTCAGGTCGAGCGCCCAACAGGAGGCGTCGAGGGTGTGTACGCCGCGGTCGCCCATCATGCCGCAGCCGAAGTCCCACCATGCCCGCCAGCGGGTCGGATGATAGGTCGGGTGATAGGGGCGGGTCTTGGCCGGCCCTAGCCACAGGTCCCAGGCCAAGGTTGCGGGCACCGGCGGGGTTTCGGCGGGCGGCCGGTCGGTGAGGGTGGACCACGGCTCGTTGCCGAACGGCCGGTAGTTCAGGCCGCACCAGGCGACCACCCGGGTGACGTCCCCGATGACCCCGGCGCGGACCCAATCGAAGATTTTGCGGGCCACCTCCGACGAGTGATATTGGTTGCCCATGACGGCCACGCAACCCTTGGCGGCAGCGGCGGCAGCGGCCAATTGGCGGGCTTCATGGATATCGTGGGTGAGCGGTTTTTGGCAATAGACATGCTTGCCGGCCTTGAGCGCGGCCATGGCGATGGCCGCATGGGTGTGGTCGGGCGTGCCGATCACCACCGCCTCGATGTCGTCCTGCTTGGCGAGCATTTCGCGAAAATCCTGCCAGCGCCTGGCGGCGGGGAAGCGCGCGAACATCGGGGCGGCATAGGCGTGGTCCACATCGCAGATGGCCACGATGTCCTCGGCGGCCAGGTTGGTTAGATTGCCGCCGCCCATGCCGCCCACGCCGATGCCGGCAATGCGCAACTTGCGGGCGGGCGCCGGGGCCCGGGCGAGCAGACGGGGTCCGCCTAACATGGCGGCCATCCCGGTTTTCAGGAAACAACGTCTGGAATGGGTCATGGCTACAGGATCGAAGCGGAAGGCACGGGCCGTGTCAACCTCACCTATTGCAACTCCAGCACCACCACGGATTTGGGTGGTAGCGTGGCGGTGAACCCCTGGGCCGTGACTTTGGCCTCCAGGAAGGGCTGCACCTGCACGGCTTCGGGTTGGTCAAAGGTGTTGTGGGAGTTGATTTGCGGAGCCGTCAGCACCCGCCCGGAAATCTGCTTGGCGGCGGCGCCCCGGATTTCCCCCTGCAACTCCGCCGGGCGGGTCGGGTCGAGGTTGCAGAGCGAGACATGCAGCCGCCCGGCCTGATCGCGCGAGGCGGAAACATTGAGCACCGGCAGTTGTTGCCCGGCCTGCTCGTAGGCGGGCGTGGTCAGGTCCGCCGGCAGCAGCGTGGCATCATGGTGGACCGCATACATGTCGAACACATGATAGGTCGGCGTGACGATCATCTTCCCCTTGTCGGTTAGAATCATCGCCTGCAGCACATTCACGGTCTGGGCGATGTTGGCCATTTTCACCCGGTCGGCATGCTGGTTGAAGATGTTGAGCGTGACGCCGGCCACCAGCGCGTCGCGCAGGGTGTTTTGCTGATAGAGGAAGCCGGGGTTGGTGCCGGGCTCGACGTCATGCCACGTGCCCCATTCGTCCACGATCATGCCAATGCGCTTCTTGGGATCGGCCTGGTCCATAATGGCGGCGTGCTTCATGACCAGGTCGTCCATTTCCAACGCCTTGAGGAGCATGTGATGCCAGGTCAGCTCGTCGAATTGGGTGGCGGACGCGTTGCCGTCCGGAGCCCGGTAGGTCGTGTAGTAGTGCAGCGACAAGCCGTCCATGGACGGGCCCGCGTTGCGGCTGAGCACGTCGGTCCAGTGGAAGTCGCCGGCATTGGCGCCGCAGGCGACCCGATAGATCGTGTTGCCCGGATGGTTTTTCACGAAGCAACTGTAGCGGCGGAAATTGTCGGCATAGAACTCGGGGGTCATATCGCCGCCGCAGCCCCAGTTTTCATTGCCGATGCCGAGGTATTTCACTTTCCAGGGTTGGTCCCTGCCGTTTTTGCGGCGCAGGTTGGCCATGGGGGAATTGGCGTCGCTGGTGAGGTATTCGACCCATTCCATCATTTCCTGCACTGAGCCACTGCCGAGGTTGGTGGCGATGTAGGGTTCGGCGTTGAGTTGGGCGCAGAGGTCCATGAATTCGTGCGTGCCGAAATGATTGTTCTCCACCACGCCGCCCCAATGGGTGTTGATGAGCGTCGGGCGCTTCTCGCGGGGACCGATGCCGTCTTTCCAATGGTATTCGTCGGCAAAACAGCCGCCCGGCCAACGCAGGACCGGAATTTTGATTTGCTTGAGCGCCTTGACGACGTCGTTGCGGATGCCGCGGGTGTTAGGGATCGGGCTGTCCTCGCCGACCCAGATGCCTTCATAGATGCAGCGGCCGAGGTGTTCGGCGAAGTGGCCGTAGATCATGCGGCTGATTTGCGGGCCGGGTTGATCGGCGCGGATGACCAGTTGGTTCTGGGTGGCGGGCGCCGCATGGGCGCAGGCCATGAGCGCCAGCAATAACAGCGGGCAGCGGGTCATTGAAGCAAGGGAGGGTTGCGGATGCATATGGGTGGGGTTGGGGATTGGTGGGCAGGAGCAGCAGGGTGGAGAAGTGATCACGGATTTCGGGGCTTGGCTTGTTCCACCGTCTTTAGAAACCGCGCGATGATTTCATCGAGTATCTCTTTCGGCATTTCGGATGGGCCGCGGTCGTCGCAATATCCGTTAGATATGCCCTGAGGCAGACCATACTTTTCCACGGCAATGCGGTTCCAATCGCGGTTCTTGATCGGCATCCAATTGCAGCTAATCAGGCAGTTGCGATAGTTCGGCAACAGGCCCGGCGGCCATCCCTTGGGATCACACCAACTGTCCTGATAGGTGCCGTGGGAGACAAGGCAGTAAGGTGCTTGGAGTTCCTGCGAAGGCCCATGTGCATCCAGGCAGTCCGATGTCATCAGTGCCAGATCGGGGTTCAGCGTCCATCCCCGCTGCACCTCCCGGGTGACCTCCGCCACCAATCGCATCATGGCCCGGTCAGCTTCGATCATGCTTGATCCCAGCTTCGCCGTCGCTCCCTGTTGAACCGCATTGGTTTCGTCCCAGACGAAGCCGTCGAGGTCCCGCCCATACTCGGCAATCAGCGCCTTCGTGTAGTCGACAAACCACCGTCTGACTTCCGGACGTGCAGGGTTCAACATGAAGTTCGAATGACCTTGCGAGTCAGGTCGCTTCTGCCAGTACCACCACGTTTTGGGATGGCCCTCGGCATCACGCCAGGTCCAATCGGGATTGAATTCCGGACCGGCATCATCATAAGACAGGGCGTCGAAGTAGTAGATCGCACAGCGAAATCCCCGGTCCTTGACCAATCGAATCCGCCGGTGGAATTCCTTTTTGCTCATCGCCAGCAGTTGGGCCTGGTCGTCGTAGGACTTCCAAGCGTCGTCAATGCGCTGCGTTTTGGAATTGAAGGTGAAACGTCCGAGGTAATCGTAGTAGCCGTGCAGGCAGACCAATACGTGCTTGCGGTACTTCTCGGGAATGCGCCGCGCCAATTCAGCGAGATCCGGTTCCAGGGATTTTCCGGCCTTCGCAATGTAATCGTAGTGATTCAACTGGATGTCGTGGGTCCAGGGAGGGCCCGGTTTGATGTCGGGAATGGTCTGATAGAATGTCTTGAACAAGTCTTGCGTGTTGTCGCGATGCACGGCGATTTCGATGCTCCTTGTTTCGTTCGAAACCGGAGTGAGCGAACCGCTGAAAGTGGAACCAAGTTCCAAGGACACTGTGCTTGGCGCGTCGCCGGTCGCAGACAACTGGCATTGCACCCCGAGATAAGGATCGGTCGCGAACGACAGAGTGTCGCCTCCCCCGCCCCTCTTGCGCAAGCCGATCAGCGGCAGGGCCAGTTCCCGACCGGCCCGCAAAGATCCGCTCCCCAGGAACCAGTACGCCTGAAGCGGTTGCTGTGGCAGGATCGCATCGTATGCCACCCGCCCGTCGCGTTGAGGCAGAATCGCCTCGGCCTGCGGCAAGCCCTCGACCAAACCGCCTTGGATAACCGATAGGTCGAATGGCAGGGGATCGCGCGACTTCAATTCGCAGGTAACTTTCAGCATCTTCCGATCGGCTTCCACGAGCGTGGCGCAAGTACGCTCAAAGTCCGCCAGATAGGTCTTTCCGGAGTATTCAATCCTGATCTTTTGTGCCCATCGGGCTTGAGCAGCGTCGACATGTGGCGGCTGATCTTCCACCGAGATCGGGAGAGTGGTGCCTGCCAACCGGGCGGCAAACACCGGAGTCTGCAAACGAAGCAGGAGGTTTCCCTCGGGATGCCAAGCCAACTCTGCCTTGCCTTCGGTGGTCCGTCCTTCAAGAGACAGTGAAGAACCTGGTTGTATGGGTGCGGCATTGGCGCAGGACGCGATGATGATAACTGCCGCTGTCAATGAAAGGGAATTGCCTTTTCGGGTTGGCAGCGATCGGAATGCCATTGGGCGGTTCGAAGACCGGGCGAGAGGGAGTATTGCTGATTTCATATTCTGGAAATCGTATCGAGGAATTCGGTTTTTCTTCACCTGCCGGTCATCGTGGTTCTCATTTTCCACGCCGGGTTCAGCCCAGCTCCACCCCGATCGTGGTGCCGGCTTGGAATGTGGTTTCGGCGGCCAAGCGGATGGTGGCACGGTTGCCTTCCACGGTGACCGTGGCCGGGACGGGCTGGCGGTTTGCCGTCACCTTGACTTGGGGTGGTGGTTGCGGATTGGGTGCGGCGAGCGCCAAAGTTGTTAGCCGCAAGCGGCCGTGACGCAGTTCGATCTGCGAGTGCTGGACCCCGGCGGCGCGTTGCTGGGTGAACAAGCCCCAGCCTTCGGCCGCGGTGAACAACGAGCTGTGATTTTCCGGCTGCCACAGCGGCATGAATCCAATGGTGCCCGCCGTCGCATCATGGCTGAACCCCTGACAGGCGATCAGCACGCTCCAGATGGACATGGCGCGGGCGTAGAACTTGCCGCATTCGTCGTCGCCAAACGGATTGCCGCTGAAGCCCCAACTCGCCTGCCCGCCCGGCGTCAACCCGCTCCGCAGCCGCCCGTCATAGCGGTCGGCCACGGCCCGCAGGACGGTGAAGCCTTCCCGCATGAGGCCGGATTGGATCATCAGGCACGCCGCGGTGTATTCAAAACCGCTCATGATTTCCTCGGTGTAACCCGTGCAGTTAGGCGGATTGGGTTTGCCGCCGCGGGGCCAGGTGCCCTGAATCAGCCCGGCATCCGCGTCATCGCAAAACTTGCGCGGCGCTTGTTGGAAACCGTGAAAGCTGGCATGGAAGTTGTACTTGAACAACGCGCCCATGGCCGAGCGCACGTGGTCTGGCGGATAGAGCCAGCCGAGGCCCGCCTGCAGCGCCCACCACTGGCCGAGCATCTGGTCGATGTAGCAACCGGTGAGGTAATCCATGCGCGGCACCGGGTCGGGAATCTGGATGAAGTATTCGCCATTGAACAACGCCTTGTCTTGGTTCACCGAGCCGGCATCCCGGATCTTTCGATAGAACCCGGCCGCGGCCGCGTCGTTCTTGGCGATGGCCATCTGTTCGGCGGCGGCGAGCGCACCCAGATACATGCTGCCCATCCACGACGACGTGCCGCCCTGGTCGCCGTCCATGCCGTGCTGCGGACCGGAAAGCATGCCGTCGGGAATCCCCTCGCGCGTTAGTTCCACCGTCAGCGAGGGCGTGTTGGTGGCGTCCCAGCGGATAATCAGATAGTCCATCGCCTGCTTGATCTTGGGCCAATACCGGTCGAGCCATTGGCGGTCGGCGCTCAAGAGGTGCTCGCGATAACTGCTCATCACGAAACTGCACTGGCCGTCGAAGGCGGGAAACTGCCACTGCCCGCCCGGATGGCGGAACCGCACCGGCAACATGCCCTCCGGCCCCAGGTGGCCGGCGTCGGCCTCGCGCATCGCGCGGCCGATCTCCGGCCACAGCCGGGCATGCGCCTGGGCGTATCCCCAAACGTGGGTCGCGGTGCCCTCACAACATCCGCTGTCCGGTTGGCAGCCCTCCCAACCGTAAAAAAATCCCTGTTTCGACCACAGGCAGGTCTGGGCGCGTATCACCGCCACTTGCGAACCGATCCGGTCTAACAACCAATACGGGAGGTTGGTGGCGTAAAGCGTGTCGTGATAGAGCCGCGTCAGGCGGGTCAACTCGGCGAGGCGGCCGGTCACATCACGGGCGACTTCCAGCGCGTCCTTCCACCAGTTGGCATACATGTTGCCGACGTGAAAGGTGCCGGCCTGGGGGACATTCGGGAAGTGCCATGTTAGAATGAACGAAACACTCCGCTGTTGGCCCGGCTGGAGCGTGAATGGCACGGCCAGCGCGCCGTCCACGGTGGCGCCACCGGGCGAGGGACCGGCGGTTGGCGGGCCGGTCACGCCGCCGGTTGCGGCGAAGGTTTTGGCCAATTCATCGAGGTTGGCCCAGGCCGCGGTGGCTTTGGCATCCGGGGTGGTGACGGCCAGCGCCATGTCGCCCGCCCAGGGAGCCTCCGGCGGCTGTGCCGAGGTCATGTGCAGCACGGTGATGCCGGCTTCCTGCAGCACGCGATTCGAGTTGCCGCCGAGGCCGGGTCCCACCAGGCCCACCGCGTTGCGTTGGGTGGCCAGAAAGCTCACCTCGAGCGCTTCGGTGCCGGTGTTTTCCGCCGTCAGGTTGAAGATGGCGCAGGGCATGGCCGAGTCCTTCGCGTCGAGCGGAAGCAACGGGCTGAACACTTCCAAACTCGCACGCAACGGCAAACCGGCGTCCTCAAACGCATACCAACCAAACGGATACCCGCCACGAAAACTCAGCGCCTGCATGGCCGGAAACGGCCCCTCGGCCACCGTCTGCAGCGCGCGCAGCGCCGGCGGCTTGCCACCGGCCTGCACCCGCACGGCGAAGAAGCTGTTAGGCAGGGGCGCGCCGGCGAAGTTTTTGAAAATCTGCCAACTGGTGCGGCGGGCCTCGCCGTTGATTAGAATCGGGCCGGCGGCGACTCCGCCGAGCGGCAGGCTGATGGCGGTCAGATGTTCGTTCCGATAGATCCGGCGCTCGCCGCGTGCAAACAACCGCGTTTCGTCCATCAGTTCTGCCAGCCGTTTGGTGCGTTCCTCTGCGGTCACGGACGGGTTGGTTTCCGCTGCGGACGCGACGAATGGCAAGCGTGTCCAAAGCACGCCGGCGGCGGTGTTCAGGCCGACGGACCTGAGGAATTCACGGCGGTTGGGATAGGTGCTCATGGCGGAGACTCAAATGTTGTGAAGGATTCCATACCCGATCCGGACGCTTGAGGCAACGCCGCAACGGTTTGATTGAGACGAGGCGCAGTTGGAGGAAACATGAGTTGTTGCCCGTCGTTGGTTGTCACTTCGATGTAATACTCGATGCCCGCCGCACGCATGGGCGGCAGGGCAGCCGTGTATACGCCGCGGGCAACATGTTGGAAGTCCACTGCGGCGTATTCACCCGTTCCCATGGTTCGCCAGTGGAGCTTCGCACCGCGCGGAGGCCGCTGGTCGAGGACGATGATCCGCAGCGGCAGCTTTTCGCCCTCGCTTGCCGTGCTGCGGATCGTGGGCACAATGAGCCGCGGCGGGCCTTGATACTCCTGCGGCCAGGGTTGGCTGGCGTGCGCGGCAACCAACGGCCCCCAGCCGGGATGATTCTCCATCGTCACCACTGCAGCCAATGCGCCGGGAGAGTTCACCGAACCTAGCAGATAGTGGTAGGTGTCGCCCCACAGCCGCGCGATTTCCTCCGGCCCCGCCTTGGCACCCAAGGCACAACGGACTTGCGCCAGCGACCGGTAATACTTGAACGTGTTGAGCCAATAGTCGCATCGGTCGAGGTTGCCGGCGCCGCGGACCGCAGGGCGCAGTTGTTCCAGGGCCTCCACAAAGGCGAACCGGGCGGCAACCGCAGCCCAAGGGGTCGCGTCCGGTGTGAGCACGCCGACGGAACAGTCGTCGGTCGTCGCCAGCGGCACGCTGCCGTCGATGTCCGTGAACACCTTGGCGATGCCTTCGGCCGCCTAGGAACCGAAATTGGCCAACGCCCAGTCGGCATAGAAGTCGCCGCACGGCAGGTCGCGGGGCACCGCGCCGGCGCTGGCGCCAGCGTCGGCCAGCCAGCCCATATAGGCCCCGCCGCCGCAGTTGATCTTGCTGGTAAAGCCGGGGTTCTGATCCCACGCGGCCTGGGCCAAGGCGGAGGCGTTAGGCGCGATAATGTCGGTGCGCCATTGCAGGCCCATCAGGCCGGTGCAACCGTACTCCGCCGCGTCGGCCGCGTCGCGGCGCATCCGCCCGGCGTACAACTGGATGCCGGCAAGACCTTGGTGGAGGTCGCTCTCCAGCCACGGAATGGGCGGGGAAATGGGGGATGATTGCCTTTGCAGCCTTCTGTGAAAGTTTAAGTTTTCAGCTTCGGTATCGACGGTCAGTGCAACCTTCCGTCCGGCGACACGACGACGGTCGTTGTTTGCCCGGCTTGGACGGGGGTTTTCGGCCACTTGTCATACGCGCCCCAGCCGAGCGGTTTCTTTGCCTGGGTTGCGGATTCCGCAAAGATGGAAACGGAGGCGTCGTATTGCGTCGGATTGGTGATTGAGAGGGTCACGCCGGAAGTGTCGCGCTTGACGGCCTTGGCTTCAACATGATCCATGACAAGGCAGGTGTCGTCGTCGGTGTGCAGATAGATTCCGGGGTTTTCGAGGCAGGAGAGCGCGATGAGGGTTTCCCACGCCATGTTGGAGTCGTTAGGATCGTGCTGTCCGGTGCTGGTGCCTTCCCAGTCGGAAACCTGGACGCGCTCGGTGGCGGTGCCGCTGCGTTGGCGGAGCGGATTGTGCGGCGCCCCGGCGTATTGGACCACATTGTGCGACTGATCCTTGTACATTTCGGCGTAGCGTCGGTCGCCGGTGGCGCGAAAGAGCTTGAGGAGCATGTCGCCGGAGAGGATGTAGTAACCGGGCGCGCTGTGGTTGTTCTGCGAGCTGGCGAAGATAGAGCCGGCGGCATGGATGCCGGCACGCTCCATGGAGGAGCCTTTGGGAAACTGATAGTCGTAGGACATCATCCAGGTGGCGAGCATGGAGGCGGCGAATTTCGCGCGGTCTAGCCACTCCGGCTTGCCGGTCAGTTCGTAGAGGGCCATGCAGGATTCGACCATGTTCGAGGCGGACTCGCCGTCGGGTGCCTGGAGGATTTCGGCCGGGCCGCCGCCGCAATAGCCATGGAGCAAATCCCGTTCGTGATACATTTTCATGGAGGCTTCGGCGACTTCAAGAAATCGGGGTTGATTGAAATACCGGGATGCCAGGGCGAGGGCGGCGCCGACGGAGGCTCCGGCGGTGGAGCCGTTGATGTCCATCTTGCCGGTTTCAATGTCGATAAATTGCCCGAACTGGCCGTAATCGTTCCACACCTTCACCAAGCCGTTGGCGCAGGCACGGAACGACTTCACCCACTCGGGTTTGATCATGGCGGCGTGTCCGCGCTGTTTCATCAGTTCGAGCGAACGGAGGCCGAAATAGAGGACATCGGCGCTGCGGCGGATCATGGCGATGCTGGGGCGTTGCCCCCCCTGGAAGGTGTCGCCGAGCTTCTCGCCGTTGCGGTTGATCGCATAATAGAGGCCGGTCATTCCCTGGCCGGTGACAAGCATGTTGTCAAACGAGAGTCCAATGCGCCGGAGGCGCTCCGGCGTTTCGGAAATCAGGCAGGGGAAACCATAGATCGGCACGCCGTTCCAGCCAATTTGATAGGGATACGGACTGCTGCTGCCGGGGTCGTTAGTCATGCGCTTGGCGGTGGTTTGCGGGCCGGCGTCTTCCTCGATCATCAGGCCGTTGTTGCCGAAGCGAGACGCCTGGCCGGCCAGCAGGATGAACCCGCGCTTCGCCTTGGGATTGAAGAAGCTCATCATCGGCGTGGCGACATTGCCGGTGTTCAGTTCGATTCTTGCATGACTTCCATTCGGATTGAGGTGCTCGATCTGGGTCGTGGTGATTGGCATATCCAGCGGGCGGTCATTCTCGTTGTGGATATATGGCGGATAACCGATAGGCAAAATGCGGAAACGGTTGCCGCCGTAAATTTGCGCCGGGACGAGGATGTAGTTGTCAGTGGACCAGTCACTGAAGTCGAAGGCCACGGCAACGCCGGCGGACTTCGCCTCGCCGGACTCAAGCGTGAAGGTGACGGCGAGATCGGCGGCGCCCCCCGGGACCGCCGGGTTGCACTCGGCGCGGAGTTCGCAGCGCCACTGCGCGCCGGCGACGGCCGCCTTGCCAGCCACCGGCGACACGGCGTCAGTTAGAGAGCTGCCGTTGTACTGGCAGACCAGCGGACGGATCGCGCCGTTGAGCCCCTTCATGAGTGGCGCCGCGGGGTCCGCGGACGAAGCACCGGTGGCAACGCCGGCGCTGTCCGGCAGCCAAGTGTCGGCGGCGATAGCCGCGCAATGAACAACAGTGAAGGTTGCGATGGCGGCAACAAGCGGAAGGTTTCTCATCAATTTCATGGTCATATTTCTTATTCCTCACGCTGGGTGTTATGGATTGGATGGTGCCTGGCTGCCGGCAACCGCGCGGAACTCTCCTACCTGCGCGGACCACGGCGGCATTTCCACGCTGACTTTGAACCGCCCGCCTTTGGCAAATTCGCCCCACGTGCCCGACCGGGTATAGAAGCGGTTCACGTCCAGACCCGCTCGTTGCATGTCGAACTCGCCGCGGATCACGCGGGTCTCATCCGATAGATTGAACAAGTTGACCACGAAGGCGTTTTCTTCCGACAGGGCGTGCAGGTGGATTTCCTCGTTCATGCCATAGAAGTCGCCGCGCTTGAAAAACCGCTCAAGGTTCCGGTATCGCTTCATTTCCCGTATATGGCGGTCCGCAATCAGCGGATTGTGATGAGTGCCGCCGATGCCCAGATGACGGCAGGTCGAGGCGTACCACCACAGCACGAGCGCGTGCTCGTTGTCATCGCGCAAGTCAACATGCAGATACGCCGGCACATTGCAGCCCATGTTGTAGTAGAACAGCGCCCTGGCTGCTCCATTGCGCAGGTCATGCATTGGCTGCCACATCAATTCAAAGCCCCAGTTCTCATCGAAGCCGCCGGGCAGGCCGTACTTGTAATAGACCGGAGTGAACTTGGCCGCGCTGCCACTGCCGATGGGGTCATGCATTTCCACCAGCACGGCGGGATACTTGGCGTGGAGTTTTTGCGCCAGGCCCGAGACGGCGTCGACCTGATCCTCCTTCCGGTAAGGCACCGGATGGCCGTGTTGCTGGTTCCAGCATCCGCCCTGATACCAGTCGCCGTCAAACATCAGAAACCCCACGCCGTCGGCGCAACTCTCTAACATACGCTGCAGGGCCAGATCCAGATACTGCCGGGATCCGGTGCAAATGGACCCCTCGATGTTTCGTCCCGCCGCGTCCGATCGGAAAGACGACTTCGGATAGGCCGACACCCCGGGATTATTTTCCCGGTAGATCGGATGCGACATCCAGGAAGCCAATGGACAATGCAGTGACACCCCGAGGCCGTAACGATTCCTGATTCCGCGAATGAAGTCCTTGCGCGGCCCCAGCCATTTATCGCCCCAAATCAGGGTTCCGAAATTGGTGTCCCAGCCCGGATCAAGGTACAAGGATTCGCAACTGTAGTCTCGCGCCTTGGCGGCCTCGCGTTCCATCATCGCCTTGGTATAGAGTAGCGCCCGGGTATCATCGAGGTTGCCCGACGGCGCCCCGGGGGTTCCCACCGACCAGAATGGACTATCATAGAGTTCATTCCAGTGAACCGGTGGATTGTAAGCCGCGGGAAACCTGCAACCCTGCTCGTCCAGGAAAGCCCGCAACGCGTACAGACCTTCGAGGTGGGTGCCCGATACTGTCTGATAGCGGTTCAGCCCCAGGCTGATGGACTGGCCGGGCTGAATCTCCAGCAGGCAGGACGGCGTGCCATCGACCATGCAGGCCCCGCCGAAGCGCAGGGCCACTACATCCGGTTCGACCACCGTCGACAGCACGCTGAATTCCATGGCGTTCTGATTGAACTTGAAGACGCAGAAGGCGGAATTCCCGTGGGTCCACGCCCAACCCTCGGAACTTCGGTGCCGGGACGGCACGTAACCGCTGAAGCCTATGCCATCCCCCTCCCAGCCCTCGTTCATATTGACGCGCTGAGCCCCGCCTGGCTGCGTCAACAACTGCTTGAAGCCATAGTCGTGAAGCTCGCCATTGATGTCCGTGGGACGCCTGCGGAAGGGCAGCGCCACGATGCGGTCCTCGGTCAATTCGGCAAGAACCCGGCCCGTCATGCTCGCCACGCGCCGCCGCAACCCCAGCTCCAATTCCTCCAGTCGGATCACTTCCTGGGAACGATTGGCCAAAACAATCCGCTCCTCCATATACGGTTTGTCCGCAGGCAGTCTGAACTGCTGTTCCAGATCGAGGCCCGTCAGTTTTCCCCGGATCGTCAGCGTGTCGTGCTCCACGGTCACCGCAACCGCCTTGAGTTCGCGCGTTAGCAAGGCGCCCTCGCTAACGATTCGCTGGGCCTGGTGGACCAGTCCGTCCGCCACAACGATCCCCATCGCCTGATCATGTAAAGCGAGTGTCAGCCCGCTCGCCGTGCTTTCCACTTCCAAGCGGTAGGCCGCGTTCGAGAGAACTGCGCCGCAAGCGGGGCCGCACCAAAGAGCTATCAACACCAGTATCCGGTTTCCGAAATATCGCATAAAAGTCGTTTCGCAGGTTCAGGGTGCTCTGACAATCCTTGGTGTTGGCGGGACGGTTGCCAAGACAGGAACAAGGTTGTCTGTGATCGCGAGCATCGTCAGTTTTTGGCTGTGAGCATGAGGTTCTCCCGCTGCGCAGTCGCAAAGGTGAGACGCTCTCCGGACATTATCTCGGCGGACTTGCCATTGCGGATGATTTGGACGCGCTTGCCGGGCCACGGATTGACGACTGTGCAATCCATGCCTTTTTCGCTGGCAATCTTCACTCCAGACACGACGCCGCTGTTCAGTTCCGCCGAGACCAAAAACGCGCCTACCGTTCGCAAACCGCCGAACCGGGCATCCTGATCTTTCGGCCAGCAGGGAAAGAAGCGGATCACGTTGTCGTGGCTTTGCAGCAGCATTTCGGTGATGCCATGGAATGCTGCGGCGTTTTCAATTCCTCCGCCGCCGAATGACAGCAACTTGTTGGGCATCGAAGCCCGGTCGGTCATCTGACGCATGTGGGTGAGGATGGTTTTTGGGTCATAGCCGATGCGCGCGCAGAAAGTGTACCACGAGGAACTTCCATTGTTGTCGTCCCAGCGGGCCATCGCATCCGCCATGTTGCGGCTGATCTCCAGCAGCGTCGGATCGCTGTCGAGGCCGATAGCGCCGGCCGGATAGATATGGTGGATGCCGAGTGTGTTGTCGTCGAACCACGCCGCACCCTTCTCGGAATAGCGGAAAACCGTATTCCCGTCACGCTTCTGCGTCGGAAAGGCACTGATCTTCTCGCAGATGTCCAGCCACTTGGCCCGCCGGCTTTCGTCCACGCCAAGATCCCGGCTCATCACCAGCATGTTCTTGAACAGCGTTCTCACAAGGCCCAACGACAGAATGCCGTTCATGTCCGGGCCCGATCCCTCGTGTATCGAGTCGTTATAGATTACATAGCGGCCTTGCTCAAGCTTCAGGTAGCTTTCCCAGAAAATGGCGACCTCTCGCAGGAAGTTGTAGCCAGAGTTTTTGAGCCACTCCTTGTCCTGCGTGTACTGGTAGTACCAGATGAAATTGAGGGCACAGTAGGCGGCATCGCTGCGTTGCCCCCAATCACAATCCTCGCCTTCAGGGCACATGCCCCAGGGACCGATGCTGACCGGAAAATGCACGCCCTGCCATGCCTTTCTTTCGGCGATCTGCTTGCCGCGCGGCACGAATTCATTTATCGCCTGATAGAAGGGCAGTGAAACGTCGGCATGGTTGGCGGCATACACGCCGTAGAACGGCGCCTGGAAATTGTAGTTCAGGTGAAAGTCGCCGTGCCAGGCGGGTTGGTCTGTCGTGATCCAGTTTCCCCACAGGCCAGGTGCCACTTTGCCGGCGCGGCTGCACGAGCCCATGATGTATTGCGCCGCATACCAGTGCTGTTCGAGGACCTTGTCGGGGATTTCGATGAATGATCGGCCCCAATAGTTTTGCCACCACTGACGGTGTTGGGTGGCCATTTCGGCAGCCTTTTCCAAAGTTAAGGCCTGCATCTGCGTCTTGGCTTCCGCCAGCGGGTCCTTGGCATCCAGGTCGCTCAGGATGATCGTTGCGACCAGCACCTTGCCGCCCGGAGGCAAGGTGAACTTGGAATCTTCTAACTTGGAACCCAGCAGACGAGTGCAAACCGCCACTTTCCGCCCTTCCGGACGGTTGTCGGGATCATAGAGCAAAGCTGTTTCGGCAGAACGGGTTGCCGCAATCGGCGCCGAGGCGCCGGATACGCCTTGAATGGTTTGCACTCCAAGGACGAGCGGCTGATCGCCTTGGTTCGCCAGTTCAATAAAGAGCCGGTTGGCATTGGCATCCACCCAGGCGCGCGTGATGAGTGCAGTGCCGTCCTTGGCAAACGCACCGCGCACTTCGGCCATTGCCATGTCCTGCTCCGCGTGGAAGGACGCGCCTTGCAGGGCAGGTGCCCATATCTGCACCTGGCCGACAGCCATTGGCGATTGGGTGCGGATGCCCCAGAAATCGTTCTTGCCGATGTGGAATCGCAATTCCGCCGGCGAACCCGCCATTACCACCCCCACATCGCCGTTGCCCAGTAATGGGCCGTCCACCATCATATTGGTGGGTACTTTGCATGCAGGCCCAGTGAACACAGCAGTATGCTTGCTGACGATATTCTCGCCCTCAGCCTTGCCTACAACACACAACCCCATCAATCCCATCGCAATTCCAAAAACTCTAGCGATCATCGGCACTTTCTCCTTCTTTGCTGCTAATCAAGTCCATCGTGTCCCAGGAAAACCAGGCGTCACCCTGCACGCGAACTTCCAAACCAGTCTGTGCCAGGGTCAGTCCGCCACCCGGCTTCTTTGCCGCTTGGATCGTGACCGTCCGCGACGCGCCGGATGGGATGAGACAATGGTTGTTCTCGATGAACAAGTCAGTATGGGCGCCGTTCATTTTTTGATTCGGACAAAGTGAAAGGAATAGACACGTGAATAGGATCTGGAGACGGGTATGACAAGCAGCTTTTTCAGCAGCCAGGAAATAGTAGATCGGGAGTTCTATTCCGCCACCCGGTTTTCTTGCTGGTATTAAGCTGCCGTTCCAGCAGGTGTGCCGCCGCAGGGTTGCATGACCGCGAACCCGGCGGGAGTCTTCATGCCAGGACTGCGGCTCATTCTAACGAGCGTGTTCTCATTTTTCAAACATATTGACAACATCCTGAGTGCGCGACTTCGGCGTGACCTTGAGCGACACCACTTTGCCGTTGCACAGTTCCCCTTCCACGGTGGTTTCATAGGGCGCATGCAGTTTGAACGAGACGTTCCAGTCCTTGGGCCAGGCGGGGAGCAGCAGGATGCGCCTGCCTTCATACTGCACCAGCATGCGCTGGAGGGCGGACATCATGACCGTGCCGTGGTCCTGGTCGGGCATCCAGTCGTAGGGCCCCCAGATGGCGGGGAAGCGGAAGCCGGGCGCGGTGCTGTTAGGGGCGCTGCTGTCGAGCAGGTAGTTGGCTGCTTCGGCGGCATGACCGAGCAATGCGGCCTGGATGGAGTTTTGCTGCCAGTCGCGGTTTTCCGGATGGCGGCGGCATTTCCAGGCAGCTTCGGCGATGGCGAGCAGCTCCGGCCCGGTGGCGAGCGTGTAAAGACGGTAAGGGAACACGGCGTAAAGCTCGGGGTTCTCGTAGTTGTTCTCGTTACCGTAAGACTCGGCGGGCGCCAGCCGGAGCGCGCCTTTGGCGTCCTTGTGGGTCGGCACGGGCGGCAGGTCGGCGAGGGTCTTGCGCCAGGTGGCCTTGTCGGCCTCGGTGAAGGGCAGGTCGAGCAGGCGCGGAATGATGTAACGCAAGCCGGCGATCTCCGGCAGCGGGTTCCTGGCGGTCCACCAGGTTTCGAGTGACTGCGCGGGCTCGAACAAGATCTTGCCGTCGGCACCGCGTTTCCAGTGCTGGTCGAAGAAGGTGATGATCTCGCGGGCGAACGGCAGCAGCGTCTGGTCGCGGAAGGCGCTGTCTTGCGTGTGAGCATGGTATTCGAGCATCATGACGATCGTTTCGAGGCCGTTCTGCCAGTAGCGGCGGATGTAGGGATTGGCGACCATGCCATCGGGCACGTCATTGCGGTTGAGACCGTACTCCGCGTCGTTATAATTGCCCCAGATGGTTAGAGTCTCGGGGAAGAACGCACCGTCGTGCCCGTAGCAGTTTTTCGTGGCCAGCTTGCGGGCGGGGAGCGCTTTGATGTAGAAGTTGAAAAATGGGCGCATCAAATCGAAGTCGCCGGCCTCGAGCATGGACCAATACGTGAGGCGGGTGTTCTGGAACCAGTAACTACCACCCCATCGGCGGAAGTCCGCGTCGAAGTTGTCTTGCGCATCGCAGTGATCCACCGTGAAAATCGAACCGTTGAACTTGATGGGATAGGCGCCACGACCACCGCAAGCGTTGATCCAGCGCTGGAGCGCGTAGGCGCGGGTGAGGCGCTGCGCCGACGACGAGAGGCCGGTGTCCGGGTCGCGGTCTTGCCGCAGCACTTTGCCGTTGAGGTAGAGCGTCTGGCGCCCGTCAGCGTCGAGGGTCACGGCGACATGCTGCCACTCATCGGCCTTGAGGCAATTGGGGATGACAAGGGTGCGTTCGCCGACAATCGAACGCAGGGACATGTCCGCTTGCGCGTCGAAGGTAAAGCCGTCGGGGGAGCCGGCGGTGCATTTGTCCAGGATGCGTCCCGTCTCGCCCACCGCGGGCTTGATCCAGGCGGCCAAGGTGCAGGCGTTTGTTAGAGCGGAGTCCGCGCCCTGGATTGCGGCGCCGGCAACGGGACGCGGGGCGGCGGCCAGCGCGGCGATCTCTGCGGCATCGAAGGCACGTCCGGCAACCTGCGCCCCGGCGATTTCGCCACGAAACCGGTTGGCGCCGGCGGAATCCATGCCCAGGCGCCACGGATGGCCGTTCACGGGCAGCGTGAGCATGGCATTCCCGGCCTCACTAACAAAAATCCAACTCCGGTTCCAGAACTCTTTCCACCAGGCGGCGTGAGCCGTCCGGCGGGCGTTCACGGACATTTTATCGATGCGCTCCGCCTGCGTCTCCAGGCCGTCCAGCCAGGCGGCGGGCGTGTCGGTGATGCGCGTGAGGACGTGGACGCGCAGCGAGAGGGCCGGTGCGGGGTTCGCAGTCTTCAACTCGCACGGCGAAGCGGACACGAAGTTCTCCCCGCGCAGGATGGCGCCGCAGGTGCGATTGAGGAGCGGGTCCTGTTCCGTCGCGGTGATCGCATCCGCTTTCTGCAACTTCAAGCTGGCGAGCCAGGGCGATTCGACATTGCGGTGGTACCAACCGATCTGGCCGGGTTTGGGCACGAGCACGGTGTCCGGCCACGCAAACCCGGGAATCCCGAGGCAGCCGGGTTGGGGCCGCTTCTCCATGCGCCACATCTCAAACGCCGCCGTCGCCGCGAGCGGTCGGCCGCTGAGCGAGCGCGCATCCACCTGGATGATCGGATGATTCGCGTCCACCCACACGGTGACCTCGGCGTCGCCGGAGCGGATCAGGATGCGGCCGGTGACCAGGTCGAGTTTTTGTTCAAACGCCTGCCCGGGCTGGACCAGTGCGGGCACCAGCTTCACGCGCACCTTGCCGAGCTTGAGCAGATGTTGGTTTTCATCCCAGGCATCCGTCTTGCTGATGAAGAAACAAAGGTCGCCTGACGGCTCGACCCAGACGTTCAGTCCGATGTCGCCGTTGCCGATCGGCATCGAGCCCTTGGAGTCCGCGCTCGGCGAATCCCAAACCACATTGCAGGCATCCAGCGGGGCGGCAGGCTCCGCTGCCACACCAGGGATTGCCGCCATCAGGGCCAAACACAGGGCGATGCTAACAGTTTGTTGCGGGTGATTTCCAGCGATCATTGGTACTTTCTTCTTACTTGTTAGTGGTTATATCCAGCGCGTCCCAGGAAAACCAGCCGTCATCCTGTACGCGAACTTCCAAAGTATTCTTTCCCGGCCGCAAGTCGGCCGCCGTAACATCAAACTCCAACGTGGCCGGAAACGCCAGATGCGCCGGATCGGTCCGTTGGATTCCCAGGCCCAGGGGGAGCGATTTTTCCATCCGCCGGCCGTTAATCGTGATCGCGACCTTGGTTGGCGTTGTTTCCGCCTGGTCGGCGCTGTGAATCCGCAACCGCGCCGCATGCTTTGCCTGGGCCTCGCTCAATGGGAACTCGCAACGCAGGGCATGGGCGCCGTCTAGCAAACAGGGCAATGGGGAAGGATCGGGGCGCGTGCCCGCCAGTGTGATTTCTCCCGCGTTCTTAATCTTGCTAGAATCTTGAATGAGCGAATCTGTTGTCGTTAGGTCAAGTTTTCTGTCTGGTCTCTGGTTTCTGGTCTCTGGGGTCTGAGGCGCAGCCTTGCTAGTATCAAAGTAGCCGAGATACTCGCGGCACATTTGATCGCGGCGCCCGACCGCAAGCAACACGTCGGCGCTCGGTTCGACCACCAGGTCGTCGGCGTTCCAGGTTGTGATTCGCCAACCCGTTGCGGCTAACGACAATCCGCCGCGCGGTTTGTCCGCCGCTTTGATCGTGAGCGTGCGGCTCTCTCCGGGTGGGATGAAACAGTGGTTGTTGTCGATGAACAGATCGGTGCGGTACTCTATCAGCGGATGCGGTTCGCAGAACAACGCGGTCATCGCGCCGGTGTTTTGCACCTGCAATTCCAGCACTTCCTGCCCGGCCTCCAGGCGCACCGGCAAGGCCTTGACCTGCAATGACGTGCGGCGCACCGGGCGACAGACCTCCGGTCGTCCTTCCTTTAACGGTTCGGCGTCATCGTCGGGAACCGCGTTCCTCAACAGTCCGCCCAGCGGATCCTTGGCGGTGGCGGGACCGAAGACGTGAAGCCGTTCAACCAGCAGCTTGCCCGCCGCATCGTGAAGCTGCATTTCGATTAGCAGCGGCCCCAACCCGGTTTGGGCGGGCGGCTGCAGTTCTAACATGCCGAGTTGCTTTGCCTCCTGCGGCTCGATGGCCGTGGTCCCGTGGTCCCGGGCAAACACCTGGCCGCGGCGGTCGCGCGCCAACCACTGCCATTTCAGCCCCCCGGTTGCTGTGGGCGCATCGCTGCTGATCCACAATCCGGCCTTCACCCCGAGCGCCGGATCGTAGAGCATCGAGTCATACTTGAGCGACAGGCTGAGCGGAGCCAATGCCTGCTTGAAAAAATCGTAGTTCATCAATGTGCGACCGTCATAGTCGACCATGTTGGCTCCTGCCGCGTTCGGCCATGGTTCGTTATAAACCCACGACATGAATCCACCGGGCAGGGCGGTTCCCTTGCGCCGCAACGCGTCGATGGCATAACGCAATGACTCGGCACCGAGGAACTGGCCGGCCTGAATCACGCAGGACAGACTATCGAGCGAACCGAAACGCTGATCTGTTAGATGCTTGTTGAGCCATGTTTGCGGGGTGAACATGCCGTAAGCCTTCTTTCGAAAAAGGATTGGATCGTTCGGGTTGTTCAACGGCCACTGGGATGCCGGCGGGATCAACCGATGCCAAACTTCCAGGTTCGTCGGTGAACTCACGCTGAATTCGCTCATGCGTTGCGAGGAACGACCGTAGAGTGATGGAAGAACGGCGTCAAAATACTGATACAATGCCGGGCCGTCGGTGGCTCCAAACGGATGGTAGTGACCGCCGTCGTCGTCGATGCGGAAAATCCGCCCGTCTTCCTCGCGCACCACCTTGTCCAGAATGGGTATCGCCGGGTGGTTTTTGTCCCAAATGATTTCGTTGCCGGCGTTCCATTCCACAATGCTGGGATGATTCCTCACCTGTCGAACGCAGTCGCGAGCCGTGGTTTCCAAATTGGCCAGGAAAACAGGATCGGTGGGTGGCCGGAAATTGGCCATGGGGAACTCGCTGATCAACATGATGCCGAGTTCGTCGGCAAGGTCGTACATTTCGTCAGGCAGGATAACGCCGCCGCCCCAGACGCGGAGCGTGTTCATTCCCACCGCCTTGGCAAGCTGTATCAACCTGGGACCACGTTGGAGGATGCGGCCGAACAACATATCAGGCGGAAGGATGTTAGATCCCATCTGCCGCACCGGCCGGCCATTGACAACCAACTGCAGCGAGTTGCCTAGCGAATAGGGGGCGCGGGTCGCGGCCTCCGCGTCCTGCGCCCAGCGAATCTCGCGGATGCCGAATCGGACTTTGCGGCTGTCGAGAATCCCGCCCGTCTCTGTGAGCAGGCTCGCCTGCAATGCATAAAGCGGCTGTTGCCCCTGTCCGTTAGGCCACCATAAAGCGGGGCTGGCAACGTCCAGTTCCGCCTCCACGATGTTTCCGCCTGCGGTCAAGTTGATAGCGACCCACTTGGTTACGTCGGCGCTCTGTCCGGAGACACGCAACGACGCCCGGGCCTTCATGCCGGCAAGGCTGTCAACATCGAGCCGGACTCGGACGCTGGCCATGGAGTGGTTGTTTTGCAACTCGGTCCGCACTTGCGTCCACTCGATTCGGGCCGGGCCGCTTGCCTCCAAGCGCACGTCCTTCCAGATGCCAAGGGTATACACGGCGATGGACCAATCATAGGCCGCATTGGTTGGACTCTTCAGTTCGTGCAGGTGGTGAATCATCGTGTCAATGTCCCTGCAGGTGTCGTCGTGCCGATCCGCCCCAAGCATGGCCTGTGCCACGGGTGGGGGCATGCGATCTATCTTCACGGCCAGCCGATTCGGCTTGCCGGGCTGCAATAACGCGGCCACATCGAAGCCGAACCGCCTGAACATGCCGGAATTCCGTCCAAGTCGCTTGCCATTGAGCCAGATCTCGCAATCTTGGTCGACGCCGTCAAAGACAAGACGAACGCGCTTGCCGGCAAACGAATCCGGCACGCTGAAATCCTTGCGATACCACCAATCCTTTTCCGCAATTTGTGCCAAACGCGGGTCGCCCGCGCCGTAGGAGATGGGTTTGATCAAGCGCGCCGCCTCGACATCCGCCTGGATATTTCCCGGAACATTGGCGGGAATCCATCCGGGATCGCAAGGATCGGCCTGCGGCATTCCCCGCTCAACCCCCTTGCCGTCGGCATCCTCATGAATCCGCCAGTCGGCGCCGGTGAGAGAGACGCGTTGACTGGCGTCGTTCTCCCCATGGGTAATGCCGATTACACCCGAGGATGGATCACCTATGAGAACGGCGTCGACGGCATCCTTGTTAGCCTGGTCCGTGGTCACGCTGGCAGCCTGGTCGGCGAATTTCTGACTGTGGCGGTCCAAGAGCCAGGCGGCATAGTGGAAGGCCGCGCTATTGGGGTCGGGCTTCTTCTCACCCGGGCGGTACCACGCGCCAACATTGGCGAATGGCCAGAAGGTCATCGTCACGTCCCGCTTGTCGGCCGTCCTGACGGGCACCGAGAATCCCGGCCCCAAGGCCCCTTGGGGCAATGCGGCCTGTGGATAGGCCGGCTCCTTGGCCGGTTCCACGCCGATGTCATCACCCACGCGAAGAGAACTCGTCTCCGGACCGGTTGCCAGAACGGTGTCAACGGCGTAGACCACCGGCCCGCGCAACAGCGCCCAACGCCGCTCGCCTAACGGTGCCGGTGGCTGACGTTCGCCGCCGTCGGACTGCACCCAATGAAGCGCCATGGGAAAGCGCAACTCCAGCACGTCGCCGGACTTCCACGTGCGATCAAGCACCAAGTAGCTGCCCGGCCGAAGATCCGCCAGGGCTTCCGTGTTCAAGCGCGCTGTCGGCGTCTCGCACCACGCCGGGAGGCGGATGTGCAGGGCGAATCGCGCAGGCTTGTCCAACTCGACGCGAATCGCAACCCGCTCGCTTTCCGGATAGGACGTCTCCTGGCGCAGCGTGACCGGCGTGCCGTCGCGCAAATTCATGTTCGCTGCCGAGGCGACGAACTGGTTGATATAGATGCCGTTGTTTCCCGTGGCATAAATGACCGAAGGCAGCTTCGCAACCAGGCGATGTCCGCTCGCGGTGCAGCAGTCGGGACCGTGGAAGCAGTTGCGAGGCTTCTCGCCATTGGGCGGCGTGTGATAACGAGAGCTATCACCATCGACGGTTTGGGCGGCGAAGATGTGGTTCCAAAGCAACTTTTCAATGAGGTCCGCATAGCGTGTTTGGCCGGTCAATTCTAACAGTTGCTGGTTGAGTTCCAGCCAGGACATATTCGCGCAGGTCTCGACGACGTCTCCGGTGATGGGCTTGAACAGGCCGGGCTCATAGTGCTCGCGCACGCTGACGCCCCCGGTCATGTAGAGTTGCCTGCGGACGACATCGTCGTACGCGCCGACTACCTTGTGCAGATAAGACACGTCGCCGGTAATCTCATACATCCGCAAAAAACCCAGGAAGTTCATTTGGAACGTGTGGACGTGGACATACGGCTGGACCTCGTGGATTCCCAGCTTGCCTTGGGCGACGAGATCCAGTTTGGAAAAACTGTCCCAGCCGCTCCAGCGATCGATGTTGCCGATGACCCAGTGGCTCCAGTCCAGATACCGGAGATCGCCGCTAACCTGATAAAGCCGCAGCATGGGATCGATGAGCAAGGTGCCTTCCCAGCCGTAGTGGGCCGTGTGGCCTGCTATCTCCGAGCGAATGTACAGCGTGGGCGCTCTGGCCGTGCCCTCCGGAACCGTCGTCAACTGCTCGCAAATGATTTTGCGCACGTTTTCCGGAGACCGATACGGGCTGGGCCAGAACTCTGCCTTGCCCGGGCCAATGTGTTCGACAAAATAGTCGCCCAGCTTGCGGGCGGCAGTCAGCGAGGCCGCGTCGCCCCATTGCTCATGCGCCGTAATGAGCGCGTGCAGTGTGAAGTATAACTCATAAGGGTCCATGCCCCGCAGAGGCTGCGCGGGGGTGCGCACTGTTTTCGGGGTGATGCCCACATAGCCGTCGGGCTCCTGCGTGGCAATGATGCCGGCCAGCACCGACCGGGCCTTCTGCCGCAGATCCGCATCGCCCGCTTGGCCGGAAGCCAGGATGGCGCTCTCCAACCATTTGCCGTCCTGCTCGCCGATCCACCCCCAGTCCGTGTGATTGCGCTGCCGAACCATTTCCACATAACGGTCGATGTCAAACCGCTTGAGGTAGTTCTCGCGATTGGCCTGGATGCGTTGGCCAACGAAACCGCCGATCTGCTGGACCGTGGCGGCACTCACGGCGATTTCCATCCGCGGGATTTTCATCTCGGTTGCCAGGATCGGGTCGGCCGTGAAAGCCGTTAGACCGACTACTGTCGCCGGCCACCAGGAATGCTTTAGTAACAATTGCAGGTGTGGATTCATTGGGTGAGGTGAGGTTGCCAAGATGCACCGGTTTCAAAAGGGCCGGCCTAGGTGTCGATGGTTGTTGTCTTGTCCTGATGCAATCCCGGGGGGGTCTCCTCGAACCCCCGTCTTTATCCTTTTTACTGGCGGGGCACCGCGATCCGATACATTTTGCCCGCCACCGTGTCGAACGTGCACCGGTCGCCGGCCGACCGGACCGCAACCGCACCGCCGCGGGCGTCGCTGACGTTGATTCGTCCGGATGCAATGACGGTGAACGGATGGCCCTTCTCGCTGTAGACGCTCACGTCCGCCGCGCCGTCCTTGAACTCGCCGGAACAGAGGAACGCCCCCCGCGCGCGCAAACCCTTGAACAAAAGCCTCCTGCCGGCAGGACAGTCCGGGAAGAACATCACCCCGTCGTCGTAGCACTGCATGCATAACTGATTGTTGAACTCCCACAACCCGGCATCGGCGATGTAGCAGGGATACCTGCTTGACGGCGCCATTCCCGGCTGATTGGGCGTTTCGAGCATGACCTTGAAAACCCTGATCAGTTCTTCCACCTGGAACCCGCCGATGCGCTGCGCCGCGACAAACGACCCCTGGCCGCGCATGTTGCCATGGCCAAGTCCGACGGGGCCGGCAACCTGGCCGCCCTGGTTGATCGTGTTGAGGCCGATTTCCTTCACCGTGGGAGCCGAACGCCGGTTGCAGGCATAGCCCGGGTAAACGATCTGCGTCTCAATGACGTTGGTGGAAAAGTTAAACGGGGTCTGGTCGTCCGCCTTATACACCGTCACGCCGTTCCAGTTAGTGGTGGTATACTCGTTCAAATGATCCCTGATATCCCGCCATTTCTCCCGCCGCTCGGAATCGACGCCGAGCACCTCGCTGTACTTCACGATGTCGGTAAACAGGATCCCGGCAAAGGCGAGGTCGAGACAGGAATTCTGATAGTTGTCCGTGGGGCTCTCGAGGCTCGCGCCGCGCACATGGTATTTCCCGTCGGCTTCCTTCGTGAGCCAGTCCTCGTAGAAGTCGGCGCACTCCCTCATGATAGGGTAAACCCGTTTGCGCAGGTATCCGACGTCCTCCGTGCTCCTGTAATACCAGTTCCCGACCAGCGAGGCGAACGAGGCGCAATACTTCTGCCCCCAATACTCGTCGGAGTATGTGCTGCTCCAGGGTCCCCAGTGGACCGGGAAGAACACGCCCCGCTTCAGTCCGGCGTGCTCGATAGCACGTCGCCGGCCTTCCGGGATCCAGTCGTACACGGTCTGAATCCACATCTTGGCGGTTTCCGCGCGATCCGAAGTGATCAGGGGGAAATAGTACGAAGCCGCTCCCAGATCGTTCATGCAGTAACTGCTGTAGTTGTGCTTGGTGTCCGAAGCCTTCCACGGGCCATGCAGTCCGCTGTTGATGCGTCCCTCACGGCACATCGTGCCCAGCCAGTACAGGCAGCGGAAGTAGTATGCGTCCATCGCGTCGTCATAGGTTCTAACATGCCCTTTCGACCACCACTGGGTCTTCCACCAGTCCCGGTGGTTTGACCGCAGCGCGGCGAGGCCCTGCGGGGTGAATCGTGCCGTTCGCGCCCTGGCCGCCTCAAGGTGGCCGGTCGCGTTGCGGCCGCCTTCGAGGCACGTGACCACCTGCACGGTGCTGCCGGGAAGAAGCTCGAACGCGGCCCGCGCGTGTGAACCGTCCGGTGTCTCGCACGTGATGTTGCCCGCTCCGATGATCCGGGCGGCATAGGCATTCCTTGCTATCCAGCGCGCCCCTTTCCGGTTATTGGTCTCGCGTGTTAGGTAGAGCATGTTTCCGTCAATGCCGGCCGCCACCGGATAGGCCGCAACCTTGTCGAGCACGTCGGCATTCAACTCAACTTGGATCTTGACCCGCCTGGCGCACGACAGTTCAACCACCATCGTGTCCTCCGTGGCTGCCACCCAGGAACGGACCTGAAGCCCGTAGCCGGCGAACGGAAGTGAAGACCTGGTCTCCGCATCCAGAATGTCTTCTTCCTGCCGGTAGCCGACGGCTTGGCCGGCTGGCGATGGCGGCGCATCCTGCTTCGCCACGCCGATCCGCAAACAACCCGACGGGATTTCACGCACGAGGCCGTAGCCGGGGACGACCGGGCCCACGTTCACGTCGCGATACCGGCCGTCGCTCTCGCCGTTGTCCGTCCAGAAATCCGCGGTCCGCATGGAGTACACCTGGGTATCGTTGTCGCCGTAGAGGCAGACGCTCATGTTCCCGTTGCCCATGACCGGCGCATAGACGGTGTCCGTGACGTCTACAACCGGGGAAGCGGTCCACACCCGGTTATAGGCCGGAACAAAACTCTTGAGAGACTCCCAGTGCGCCGCGGGGGATGGCACCGCAACGGGTTTCTGACTCGCAGCCGCATTTTCGGGGCCGGGCACGACCGGCATCTGCGTTGGCGGGCCCGGTTTGGAAACGATCGTCACGCTCACATTGTCCAACTGGGCGCCATGGGCAGACTTCTGCGTGGGTGTGGTTCCCGGGCTGAAGGACAGGGTCGCGGTGCCGCTTGCCGTAGGCGTAAAGATGAAGGTGTGTAATTTCAAACCGTCGGCAAAAGAAGTATTGGCATCCTGGGTGAGGGTGCCGGTAGCCGCGATCCCGCTGATCCAGGCGGTCAACTTAACTCCCCCAGCGGCTTGCGCCGTGTTGCATTGATAGTAGGCGACCTCGTAATGAGTGCCTGCCGTGACGGCAAAGCTCTGGGAAACCGTGCTCCCATATAACAAATTCCACTGACGGGTTCCGAAGGATGTGGGAACCACGTAGGCTGAGTAGTCGCCTACGCCGCCATCCTGACGGAGATACATTCCTAGCAGCGTGTCGCCTGTGCCAACGAGATTCCCGCCGTGAAGAGACGTGCTTAACGTCCAGTTGGCGACAGAGGTTGCCGAATTCCCCCACTCGCTAATCAGGGCGGCACCTTGGGCGGGACCTCCAACGAAGCCGTTTCCCCAGGTGCCAATCGTGGCCGTCTCGAAGCTGCCGTTCGCGATGATGGGGGCCGCCGCGGCAAGGCCTGCGGCGACCAGCACCACGGTTAGAACAACACTGGGAACGGGGTTGATAAAGACGCGCTTTCCGGGACTTGTCATTTGGGGCCTTGTTTGTGGTTTGGGGGCAGTGCGGCAGCCAGGGGCTTGCTTGCCGTGCGCGGTGTCCGGCCTGTTGCAGGCTGCACCGGCAGGGGAGGATGGATTGCTGTTCGCATTCATTTCCGGTTGGTGTTTCTATGGTTTCATGGCTTTCAGGATTTGACTTAAGTTTGCGCCGGAACGGCCTCTATCATTTCGGCAGTTCCTTTTGCGCCTCGGCGATGGGTGCCGCAAGCCGTTGTTGGCGTGCATCGCCCTTGGCCGCCCAGCGGGCCATCCGCGCGGCGAAACCGTCATACATGGCAATAGCCGTCTGCTCGTAAAACGTGGTGACGTCCGCCCTGCGCTGCGGGGTGATGGCGTGGTAATAGCCCGGACCGGGATCCGTCGCCGCGCGCTGCCGCCGGGCCTCGCACGCTTGCAGCGCGGCGGCGACAAACGCCCGTTCGTCGCCACTGCCGGGCTCGGCGGCCAGGAGCTTGGCCGGGTCGATGAGCGGCTGGATCAGGCTGGCCGAATCCTTGGCGGATGGAATCCCGGCCGGGGCCGTGATGGCCGGGGTTCTGGCCGGGACCTCGGTTGAAGGGTGCCGCGTCTTGCTCCGCTGGTCGCAGCATGGCGCGGCCACGCACAAGAGCAGTAGCAGAAGTCTGCGGAGCAGGGGCATGTGGCGGATGCTAGACCTGGCGGTCCTGCAGATCAATCACCCACTTTGAGGCGGGAGTCCCGGACAATGACACCGGCGGCTTTTTTCCCCAATTGGGGAAAAAGCGCGGAAGCGTCGGTATAGGTCCAATACCGACCCGATACCGGACGACACCGATGGGACGGCCCGGAGGCAGACCGCTTGCTCAGGAACGATGTGAAATACCGCTTCGTCATCGACATGGCCTCGTTGAAATAGGGGATGGCCACCCGTGCCGTCCTGTCGGCGATGGATGGCTGGAATTGCCTGTCGCGTGCGGACGAAAAAGCCGACCTGAGCCGCAGGCCAGGTGCGACTTCGAGCATCCAACCTCACGCGCTGTATGAGCGGAGATCAATTCCTAGAGTCCTTGAAAAGCCAAAGATGGCGTCGTTAGGTCAAATTCTTCGTCTTGCGTCTTCAAGTCTTGCGTCTTGGGTCTGAGGCGAAGCCTCGCTAGGCATTATCCGTATGCTGCGGGGCGATGTGTTGCGGCGTGCCCATGATTTTCCTGGCTTCGGTTAGGTCGGCGGTGGATTCGGGCGCCGGCTCATTCCCGGACGATGACAAAGTGCGACGGTTGCAGACCGCCGCTACAGGATGGCGGAATTTAGGCTCAGACATCCTGAACTCGAAGGAAATTGAATGAGCCAATTATCAGCTTGGCTGCGGGCAGGATGCCCGCGCCATGGTGGTCCGGGCATCCTGCCCGGATTCAATTCGGTTCATTCAACTTCCCTGAATTCGACCATTTTCCGGCTGGGGTCAGGATGTCTGAGGCTTTGGCCGCGGCTTCGAGTTGCAGATAGGTGGTCTGCAGCGCTTGGTAAGTGGGGTGGGTGGCGGGGTCCGGCCTGAAGGTGGCGATGGCGGGGGCCAGGGCCTTTGATAGGGACTCGTAGCTATGGTGGCCGATGACATGGGCGGCGAGCATGGCGGCGCCGAGGGCGGCGGAATCCTGGACGGCAATGGTTTCCACCCCGGCTTGGAACACGTTGGCGAGAGTCTGGAGAATGCCGGTGCTGCGCGAGGCGCCGCCGGTGACCCGGATGGTCTCGAAGGTGCCAATCCATTGCGAGTGCACCCGGATGGATAGAACCTGCGCCTCGATGATGGCGCGGATTTTTGTCGCGGGCGCGGCGGCGGCGAAATCGAAGTTGGCACGCAGGCCGGGCTTGAGGACGGGAGGGGTGATTTCCGCCTCAAACCACGGCAGGGCGAGCTGGCCGTTGTTTCCGGCAGGGGTTTTCTCAAAGGCGGTGACGTCGAAAAACGTCCAATCCACCTCGGTTTCCTCGCGGACGCGTTCGCGGGCGAGCGAGCCGTTCTTGAAGCAGGTGAGACACATGAAGCCACCGGTTGGATTGCCAAACACGTGGCCGTAGCCCTCCGGATCGGTCCGATAGGGATCAAGCACGGCAAAAAACGTGTCGCTGGTGCCGAGGCTAACAACCGCCAGGCCGGGGCGCGTGGCACCCGTGCCCACCAGGCTCGCCGGGTTGTCGCCGGTCCACGCGGAAATCGTGACATGGTTGGAAAACCCGTACTTGGTAAAATAGGGTGAGAGTTTGCCGATGACGCTGTGGGTGGGCACGGCGGGCGGGAGTTTTTCTAACAATCCTGGCGCGGTCGCCTCGCAAATGGTCGGATCCCAGGTGAGGGTCCTGAGGTTGAGCAGGTTCATGCCGGCGCCGTCGCCATAGTCGATGGGGGCCTGCGCGCCGCACAGCACCGAGGCCATGAACGACGACACCAGATGGATGGCGGCGGTGTTGGCATAGGCGGCCGGGTCCTGCTGATAGAACTTGCGGATTTGCGCGCCGGTGAAGCGTTCGATGGCGGGCGAGCCGGTGTCGGTCTGGAGCCGGGCGCCGATGGCGGCGGTGACTTCGGCGCATTGGGCGCTGGTGGACGAGTCCATCCAAATCGGCGAGGTCTTGCGCGACAGGGCGGGGGCGAGTTGATCTATCAGGCTTTGCGTGGGATCGAGGTTGGCGAGGATGCCGCCGGCCCGGGCACTTAGATAGACCGACCCATGTTGCTGGCCGGAGCCGGCGACGCCCACCACCTGGTCCAGAGGTGCGCCCTCCGCCTGCATGCGAGTGAACAGCAGGTCGAGCGCGGCCAGCCACAGCAACGGATCGGCGTGCTTTTCGAGTGGGTCCCCGGACGGCGAATACGCCGCCTGATATTGCGGCAAGTCCTTGGCGAAATTGACCGTTGCCTGGCTGACGATGGCACCGGCGGCCGGATCAATGATGAGACCTTTGAGGCTTTGGGTGCTGCTATCGAGACCGAGATGGTAGGGCATGGGGGGCGGCAGTTATAGGTTATTGGTAATTGGTTATCAGGGAGGAGACAGAAGACCGCTGCGCTAAAAGACAGAAGACAGAAGACAAGAAAAAGAGCCATCGGCACCTCCAGTCTTCGGTCTGGGAGCGCAGCGGTCTTCTGTCTTCTGTCTAGAGTCCTGCGAAGATCGGCTTCGCGATAAAGGACGGATCAGAGACTGAGCAGGATATCGTTGAAGTGGATTTCCAACAATTCCTGGCGGCCGCTCTGGAGGGTGGGCTCGCCATCCTTGAGGGTGAGGGCGGCGAGTTTGTCGAGGGACGACTTGCCGGCGAGGATTTCCTTGCCGACAGGGGATTTCCACGACGCGTAGCGATCTTCCACGATCTTGGTGTAGGCCTTGTCGGAGAGGATCTTGTCGGCCACCAGCAGGCCCTTGGCGAAGCAATCCATGCCGCCGATATGGGCATAGAAGAGGTCCATCACGTCGTTGGAACCGCGGCGGCACTTGGCGTCGAAGTTGAAGCCGCCGGAACCGATGCCGCCCTTCTGTTGGAGCACGGCGATCATGGCGGTGGCGGTGTCATAGAGGTTGATGGGGAATTGGTCGGTATCCCAGCCTAGCAGGATGTCGCCGGCGTTGGCATCGATGCTGCCCAACTTGTTTTCGCTGGCGGCGACGGTGAGTTCGTGGGCGAAGGTGTGGCCGGCGAGGGTGGCATGGTTGGCCTCGACATTGATTTTGAAATGATCATACAAGCCATGGGCGCGCAGGAAGCTCAGCACGGTGGCGGTATCGTAATCGTACTGGTGTTTGGAGGGTTCGCGCGGCTTGGGTTCGATGAGGAACTGGCCCTTGAAGCCGATCTTTTTCGCATGATCCACGGCGAGTTGGAGCAGCGCGGCGAATTGCGATTGCTCCTGGCTGTACTTGGTGTTGAGCAGGGTTTCGTATCCTTCGCGGCCACCCCAGAACACATAGTTTTCGCCGCCCAGTTCGCAGGTCGCCTCGATGGCGTGCTTGAGTTGGGCCGCGGCATAGGCAAACACCTGGACGTCGGGATTGGTGCCCGCACCGTGGGTGTAGCGCGGATTGGAAAACAGATTGGCCGTGCCCCAAAGCAGCTTGATGCCGCTGTCCTTCTGCATCTTCTTGGCCAGCTTGACGACGGATTCCAAATTCTTCACCGACTCGGCAAACGTCACGCCTTCGGGGGCGATGTCGCGGTCGTGGAAGCAATAGTATGGCACGCCGAGCTTCTGGCAGAACTCGAAGTTGGCCTGCAGGGTCTTTTCGGCGGCCTCCATCGGCGAGCCGACATTCCACTCGCGCACCCAGGCGGCCGGTCCGAACATGTCAGAGCCACCGCCCTTGAACGTGTGCCAGTAGGCCACGGCAAAGCGGAAATGTTGTGCCATGGTCTTGCCGCGCACCTTTTGTTTGGCGTTGAACCACTTGAATGTCAGGGGGTCGCGGCTCTGGGGGCCTTCATACTTGATCGGGGATTTGACGAGCGGGAAGTAGGAATTCATGGTTGGTGGGGATGGGTGGAAAGGACGTGCGGAGTTTGCGGGACCAGTCGATGGCGACAAGCAATTTCTTCCAGCGGAGGCAAAAAAGGGCCGCCTAACCCACTCTGCCGCATGCCAGCGACGCAGAGCGGCAACACTGCCAGCCCATCGGTGCGGGCTATGGCATCGAATGGCCGGCGTTGGACTACCACTTGAGCGTCGAAGGGTTGCTGCAAGGCCAGCCCGAAGCACCCGGATTGAGCCGGCTGAAAGCGGGAGCCTTCAATCCCGCATGAGGAGGGTGGTCATTCCTGATCCATCAATCCCACCCTTTGCGGTCCTTTGCGGCCCTTTGCGGCCTTCGCGGCTTTGCGATCCAATTCTTCTCCAGACAGCCGCCGAAACATACAAATTCGCAAATTCGCCACCCCACGTCTTTTTGCGTGCAAGCCCCCGGAAAATCCAATAGAAGCCTTCAGTCTCTCCAACCAAGTGCATCCGATGCCCAAGGACACCCTCGCCACCCACGCCGACCTCGCAGGCAAGCTGGATGAAATGGAGAAAAAAATACGACGGCCAATTCAGCATGGTCTTCGATGCCATTTTCCTCCTTCGGCCGCAAAGTCGAGAAGACGGTCGATTTCCGGAAACCGGGGGGTAAGAAGACCGAACATTTTGACCACCCAGACAAAGAATGGTCGTCGAATTCGGCTGCGAACCATTCCAAGAAAACAGACAAAACACAGACAGAATGAAACTTCATCGGGTTCAAATCAAAAACTTTCGATCAATTCGAGACATTACGATACATTTCCAACCAAAGTGTCTGATTCTCGTTGGGATAAATGAATCCGGTAAGACCAATATTTTTAATGCGCTAGGTTACTCCATTTTCCAGCACCTGCGTCCGTCAAATTTGATCTTTGAGGGATGGCGTGATAAACAATTGTTCGATATTTCGATGAAGGACTTTTCGGCTGCCACGAAGCCGATTCGTCACTTCTTCAGTGAAGCCGGGGTTTGCTTTTGCAAAGGAGTGAAGGACATTGGACGGGTTTCTGCGATGCTGGAACTCGCTAGGAGAAAAGCAGTTATTGTTTCTGATGCAGACAAGCCCGCCAAGGAACAACAGAAGTCATACAAAGGCTCTTACAGATGGATTCGCTATGACGAGGTAGAAAAATGCTCGAAAATAGTTACCGGTGAAGATTTCATAGAATTTGATGCGTTTAAGCCAGTGCTGGCAGCAATAAAGAGAGAGTGCGCCTCATTGGATGCAATACCGCTAGAAGCAGAATTTAATGGAACTGGCGCGTTATGATCAATTGCGCGATGGCTCTCAAAAGCAGGCATCGAGGCAGACGAGCAAAAGCGGTTCGTTGATCGCATAAAGGATGAAATTTTTATAGCTTTGAAACCATCATACATTCGGAATGAATACTGGGAACTTTTGGATGGTCTTGTTAAACTTATGAAAGCAGATGCTTCTGATGAGTAAGGAGCCGGAGGTTTCGGGCACCGTCGCGACGACCGCATCCCGGAAGACGAGGTTAGGGGCCAGACCGAGCATGGTAACATTGTGCGTGACTTGACCGTGTTTTCCGGTGGTATTCGCGCATGGCGAGACATCGTTGGGGAGGGACGCTTGCGGCCACTTCCCGTGCCTTGTTGTGCGGCGGCTCCAATTGGTGTCGCCTACTTCCTGCTTGCTCGGATGCCCTCGAGTAAAGCGAAGTCTT
>Ga0118677_10002619_pt1 | contig 35766 bp, 36 predicted proteins | sample AliMusrvi5mmetaG_FD_86154 | JGI IMG/M metagenome (GOLD analysis project Ga0118677, IMG submission 86154)
GGAGCACGAATGCCAGTGATACCACGGTAATGACCCAGGCACCAGCACTTACGTGTGAATTATTCATTGCCTTAGCCTACCGATAAGTTACTCCTGTGCCGCTAACCACTGAAGCTGAAATGAAGCGTTATGTCCGGGCCATCGTAAAAATTGATCCAAAATTTAAAGAAATCATGGCCTCATCTCCGCTCTGCACAATTAACCGTAAGCGGCCAAAAAAGACTCACTATGAGACCTTAGTCGGATCTATTATCTCTCAGCAGCTATCAGTAAAAGCTGCCGATACGATTTATGCGCGGTTAGAAGAACGTGTCCTGCATATTGCACCTGAAAATATTTCTCAGCTAGCTATTACCGATCTACGAAGCCTTGGTGTTTCCGGCGCTAAAGTCAGAGCAATTCAAGACCTCACAGATGCAACACTTTCTGGAGCCATTGAGTTTAAGAAATTTGGAAAACTTTCCAATGAGAAGATTTCTGAAGAACTCACAGCAATTTGGGGCATCGGGCGCTGGACTGTTGAAATGTTTCTCATGTTTCACCTTGGACGTCTTGATCTTTGGCCTGTTGGTGATCTTGCGATGCGCCGCGGCTGGGAGAAGATTCACAGACTCAAAACACAGATTGATCCAAAAAAGCTAGATCCCATTGGAGATAAGTTCCAAGGAATGCAAAGTATTGTCGCCTGGTATTGCTGGCGAGCAACAGAAGGAGAAAGCTCTAGTTGGTAGTAAGTGAGTGTGATGGAAAAGAGACTCCCGTGGATGAATGGCAGTCATATCCATGTGGGTTCTTCTCTAAATAGCGCTGGTGGTACTCCTCAGCAGGCCAATAAATAACGCCCGAAGCAGATGAAATCTCTGTCACTATCTCATCCATCCCATTCTTTTTTAACTCTGCGTTATATATATCTCGGGTTGCCAACGCTTCTGCTTGTTGAGCATCACTGGTCGTAAATATTGCGCTGCGATACTGCGTGCCGATATCTCCGCCTTGTCGGTTCAAAGATGTTGGATCATGCATCACCCAAAATTCTTCTAATAAACTTCTATATGAAATAACAGATGGGTTAAATCTAACTTCAACCATTTCTGCGTGACCTGTGATGGCAGTACAGACTTCTTCATAAGTCGGGTTTGACTTATTGCCGCCCATATATCCAACTGAGGTATGTGTCACACCATCTAAATTCCAGAATCTACGCTCTGCCCCCCAGAAACAACCGGTCGCAAAATAAGCACTTTCTTCATGATTATGATCTGTATTCATGGCTTAATTCTTTCACTGATACGCTTAACTTGCTTGTTTTACTCAGTTTGCCAAGTGCTGGCCCCTGTAGCTCAGTGGATAGAGCACCGCCCTCCGGAGGCGGGTGCGCAGGTTCAACTCCTGTCAGGGGCACGGAAATAAATATGCAAAGGTCCTTGTTATCTCCTTGCCAGTGCGGGAGAATAAGCACGTATTCAACGCTTACCTATCCTCAATTTGGATTTTCAGAGTCGAAATGACACATGAACGTCTGAAAAGAGGTTTTGGGCATGAATGTGTACTTCCCTATATTTAAGGAGAAAAACTGAGCATGGATTGGCGTCATGATTCCGCTTGCCGCGATGAAGATCCGGAGCTCTTCTTTCCTATTGGAAATACAGGACCTGCACTAGCGCAGATCGAAGAAGCGAAAAAAGTTTGTAACCGCTGCAATGTGAAAGAAGCTTGTTTGGCATGGGCACTTGAAAGTGGCCAAGATGCTGGCGTGTGGGGCGGATTATCTGAAGATGAACGACGCGCTCTCAAGCGCCGTGCTGCGCGTAATCGTGCTCGTATGCTGGAAAGTCAGAATCAGTTCTAAACTTTAAAGCTGAGTAGCGCAACAGTCTCATCATTTACTCTGCTTAAAACAATTGAACCTTTGAGTTCATTTTCTGTCAGGGTTCTTACAATCTGTAAGCCTAGGTTTGATGAGGTTTCCCAATCAAATCCGGCAGGCAATCCCACGCCATTATCGATGACCTTAATCTCATATTTATTATCTTGTAGATCTACTTCAATTCGTAGTTGATCTCCACTTTTCTCAAGTCCATGTTCAAGTGAGTTATGAATGAGTTCAGTAATGACCAGGGCAAGAGGTGTTGCAACTTGGGACTCAAGCAGGCCAAACTCACCAATTTTTCCAAGTGAAATCGGGCGCGGGCTGAGTTCAATTGCGTTCTGAACTATACGATCATAAACATCATCAAAAAGTACTGTCTCAGCAGATGATGTTGAAAGTGTTTCGTGAACAATTGCAATAGATGCAACACGACGAACTGCTTCAGCTAGCGCGGCACTAGCAATTGGATCCTCTACCCGTCTTGATTGAAGGCGAAGCAGCGCGGAAACTGTTTGAAGATTATTTTTAACTCGGTGGTGAATCTCTCTAATTGTTGCATCTTTAGTGACAAGTGCGCGATCTCTATTACGAAGTTCTGTTACATCATGCACAAGGACAATCGCTCCAATTGGCTCTTGTGACTCAATAAGAGGAATGACAAGTAGATCAACTACTGCATTTGCATTTTCAAAATCATCGCGCCTGAGTATTTTTCCATTCAAAATTGTCGCCCAATTTTCTTCTTTAGGAGCGCTCTGGTGTTTTGATAAGGAATCAAAAATTACTCCTAATTGAGCACCTTCAACTTCTAATTCCCACCCCAACCTACTCACAGCAGAGCGAGCATTAGGGCTTGCATAACTGACTGCACCTTGAGCATTAAGTCTGATTAAACCATCACCAACTCGAGGTGCTGCTTCTGCTTGATAAAAACTATCTTGAATAGGAAATGTTCCCTCTGAAACCATGTGATACACACGGTGTGCTATCTCTCGATAATTAAGTTCTAACCTAGAAGGTGAACGCATCTGATCAGCATCACGGTGACGAGAGATAACAGCAATCACGTTTCCCTCAAAGAAAACTGGAACTGTTTCTTCTTTTATAAGAATGTCACCTACTAATTCTGGCTCATCTTCTCGAACAATTTCACCTTGGGAAAGCGAGCGATCTATTCGTGGGTTTTTCCCCCATGCAAGCTCTTGCCCGATTAAATCCTGAGCGAAAACTGTTGATGCTGTTGTAGGGCGAATATGGGCGATAGCAATGTGACCTTCAGGCCAACTCTGATAATCCTTACGCTTTGCAACCCAGAGTACTAAATCTGCAAATGAAAGGTCCGCTAGTAACTGCCACTCAGAAATAAGTTCTGAAAGGCGATCGCGATCGCGTTGAGAAAGGGCGGTATGTGAAACAGCTAAGTCGATTCGAGAGCTCACAGATCACACTCCTCACGACATTGTTAAATAAGAGAGAGCGCAATCTTAGCAATCTCTTTTCGTTTGGAATTTCCTGCCTTCATAAATGGCAATCCTGACCCATCAATATCGCGCTCAAGTTGGCTCTCTCGCAAGATATGCCGGCTCTCACCAGTCGTGAGAGTCAAAAACTTGCCTTCCCATTCCCTGAGTTCACGCGAGTGCCCTGCCAGAACGCATACATACGTCACGGGTAATTTCTTAGCAAGGAGAGGAAATTCCCTTAAAAACATTCCGAGTTCATCGATATTAGGTGGGGTTGATTTAACTAAATAGACAAGATGCGTAGAGCTATCTAGGACGTTATTGATCAGTGAACCGTGCCATCTACGGTCTGAAACAGCTTCTGAGATCGCAGGTAGCGTTCCTAGGTCTACAACTGTCATATCAGTACTCATTGGCAAAGTCCTTGGCCTATCTGCAGGGCTAAGTGGGACCGTTTCAATCTCTGGGGTCCGAATTAAATCTCTTTGCCTGCTTAAGCCCTGTGAGCGCATATCAGCATCGATGAGCATAATTTTATTTTTAATGGATAACTCTTCTGCCAGTAAAATTGCGAATCTAGTCCTTCCAGGTGCACCGCAACTCCCTGTGACCGCAATTACTTGTCTTGTGCGTAAAGTAATTTTCTGTGAACTTCCTCGTTGCGCTCGATCTTGGAATACTGGAGTCTGAAACTCATCAGCACTCAGATGTGGAAGGTTTCCTCTATTTTGAACCATAGGTAGACGCAATTGGCCACGAATCTGGCTCATGATGATATGTGAAGATAATTCGATTCCATCTAGTGAAATAAAGGTGATGGTACTACTTGCAAATTGGCCAAAAATTGAAGAGTTAAAGTGAGGGAGATCTGTCCTATAAATAACTACAGTTCTTAGTTCACTCCCCCGACTATGCATAAATCTTGTAAGGGAATCTGCATCAAATGCCCTGTAGATGATATTCCAGCCCTGTGAGAAGAGAAGCTGTGAGACAAAATCTTCACTCTCTGAATCTTGAATTGCAGTAATCACTTCTAGTTGTGGGATCTCAGAACGCATGTCGGGAAACCACCAAACGTCCTTGTGATTCAGCATCGACCAGATTCATTGCAGCAGCAATACCAACCGAAACTTCAATTTCGATATTGCCACCCAGTGCTCGGGATTTATTGTCGATCTGGTGAATACTGACATTGGATACAACAAGTGCTGGACCAAGGGATGCTTGTTTGGGGATGACATAAATATCTGCGTGATCACCCGCCATCAAGGCAATAGGAAGATCATCCAAAGCGATTCCTAGAGGTAGATATCTGACCTCTGATGCTCCTTGGATTTTGGTTAAGTCAGAGGTGGAAATCAAATCACCTGGGTTTAAAGTATGGGTAGCAAATTGCCCAACAACTAAGTCTTTAGCTGACATATAGTGAGTGGAATCGGTTCCAAGATTCACTTTTATGGTTGAAACATCTAGGGCGCTAATGAGAGAGCCGGTAGGAATAGAGTTCTTGACGATCCAGGCTGTTCCACTGGGCCCCCCATTGAGCAAGATCGATGCGGCAAAGAACGCTGCTACTAGGGCTCCACTGGCATAGATTCTGCGGGAATTTCTCTGTATAAATTTCTGATAATCGATCATAGGAGATTAATAGCGCAGTTAGGACAATGATGGATTTCTCTATCCACAGGTAATTATTGATAGATGATCATCCTTTTGGATGATTTTTTTGCCACGATAGGTTGCGATATTTCATTTATGGAAAACCTCATATACGCAAGATCAGTCGCACATTCACTACCTGGAAATCTATATCCAAGTCCTAATTATCTTGCAGACCCTATGCTCAACCTTGATGGTCCACTAATCCAGATTAATTTGCCTGTAGAAAATAGAGGTAATGGCGGTCATAAGTTATTTCTGGTTCCAAAACCAACAGAGGGTAGTGAATACCCAGATGATCAGGACACTTCACGTAAGCCTTCATATCGAAGTGAGTTACCACCACTTCAAGAAACGATTACCCGTTATGTCTTAGGGGTAGTTGAAATTTGGGGCGGAAGACGCCAACCCATGCAATTGGCAAGGCTCTCACATAGAAGTGTCTACGCGACTCTTCTTACTATGGCAGGTGAAAAACGAGAGATACCAAAAATTAGGAAGGTATACATCTCAGAGCCAATTGAAGGAGTAGCTGAAACTACTGTCACGCTTCGCTTTAATGAACGTGTGCGATCACTTGTGATGCGCTTTGAGGGAGCCGATAAGCGTTGGCTCTGTACCGAACTTGCTTTGGTTTAGATAATTATGCGGCGCCGTGGCAGCGCTTATATTTACGACCAGAGCCGCAAGGGCAAGGTGCATTCTTTGATGTTCCGCCCTCGTTCACAACCTCGCCATCAACATCTGCAGCTGTATAACGTAATTGTTCGTTTGCAACTGGCTTTGGAGCCTCAAGGCCAGGGGCTTGAATAACTTGTGTCCCATCTTCTTGCTCGATATTTACATCAACATGGAAAAGAAGTCCTACTAATTCTTCTTTAATCGCATCCATCATGGCAGCAAAGAGGTCATATCCTTCTTTTTGATACTCAACAAGTGGATCACGTTGAGCCATTGCGCGAAGACCAATACCTTCTTGCAGATAATCCATCTCATAAAGATGTTCACGCCATCTGCGATCGAGCACAGATAGAAGTACTTTTCGCTCTAGTTCGCGCATAACATCTGGAGTTAGATCAGTTTCACGCTTTGAATATTGATTACGTGCATCATCTAACACTTTGCCAAGGATGAAATCAGAATCAAGTCCTTCCTTTCCACCAACTTCTGCAGCAAGTGCTTCTGGTGTGAATGAAATGGGGAATAGAGTATTAATTGCTTGGAATAAAGTATCAAGGTCCCAATTCTCTGGAAATCCCTCTGCAGTTGCTCCATCGACGTATGCGGTGAGCGTATCGGTCATAAAGTTTTGAACTTGCTCTTTAATGTCAGCCCCTTCAAGGACCTCACGGCGCTCACTATAAATAACTTCGCGTTGGCGATTCATCACATCGTCATATTTAAGAACATTCTTACGCATTTCAAAGTTCAATGACTCCACTTGAGTTTGTGCTGAGCGAATAGCGTTCGAGACCATCTTTGATTCGATAGGAACCTCATCGCCAACACCTGCAGCGCCCAAGAAACGTTCAACTAAACCTGAGTTAAAACGACGCATCAAATCATCTTGAAGTGAGAGATAGAAGCGAGATTCACCAGGATCACCTTGACGACCTGAGCGACCACGCAACTGATTATCAATGCGTCTTGATTCGTGGCGTTCGGTACCTAATACATACAAACCACCAGCTGCCACAACAGTTTCGTGTTCTAACTTAACTGCAGCTTTTTGCTTTGCAATCTCTGCTGGCCATGCTGCTTCATACTCTTCTGGAGTATCAGCAGGATTTAAACCATTCTTTTGTAATTCAAAGTCGGCCATAAATTCTGGGTTACCACCGAGCATGATGTCGGTACCGCGTCCAGCCATATTAGTTGCAACTGTCACTGCGCCAACTGTTCCGGCGCGAGCAATGACCGCTGCTTCCCTCTGATGCTGCTTAGCATTGAGAACTTCGTGCCTTACGCCACTGCGAGTGAGAATCTGTGAAAGTTCTTCTGACTTTTCAACTGAAACAGTACCAACCAATACAGGTTGGCCTTTCTTATGTCTTTCAACAATATCGGCGGCAACTGCTTGGAATTTTGCTGCTTCACTTTTATAGATTAAATCTGATTGATCATTACGTGCAGTTGGTTTATTTGTTGGGATTGGAATGACACCAAGTTTGTAGATCTGCATAAATTCTGCAGCTTCAGTCATCGCTGTTCCCGTCATTCCTGAGAGCTTCTTATACAGGCGGAAATAGTTCTGGAGGGTAATTGTTGCGAGGGTTTGATTCTCATCCTTGATTTCAATGCGCTCTTTTGCCTCAAGTGCTTGGTGAAGGCCTTCGCTATACCTACGACCAGAAAGCATGCGCCCAGTGTGTTCATCAACAATGAGCAGCTCGCCATTCATCACTACATAATCTTTATCACGCTTAAAGAGTTCTTTTGCTCTTATTGCGTTGTTCAGATAGCCAATCATTGGGGTATTAGCTGCCTCATATAAATTTGTAATTCCAAGAGAGCTTTCGACCTTGGTGACGCCTTCATCTAGAACACTTACAGTCTTTTTCTTCTCATCAATCTCATAATGAACATCACGCTGCATTTGATTTACTAAATTAGCAAATTCAACGTACCACTTGGTTGCTTTATCAGCAGGACCACTAATGATGAGCGGTGTCCGTGCTTCATCAATTAAAATCGAGTCAACTTCATCGACAATTGCAAAGTTATGTACTCGTTGTACGCAATCTTCTAGCGACCAAGCCATGTTGTCACGTAGATAGTCAAAACCGAATTCATTATTTGTTCCATAAGTAATATCTGCTGCGTACGCTTCTCTACGCTCAGCTGGCGTCATGCTTGCGAGAATTACTCCAACTTTTAACCCAAGAAAACGATGAACACGGCCCATCCATTCGCTGTCACGCTCTGCTAGGTAGTCGTTTGTGGTGACTACATGCACGCCTTTACCAGCAAGTGCGTTGAGATATGCAGGGAGCGTCGATACAAGTGTCTTACCTTCACCGGTGCGCATCTCAGCAATATTGCCTTGGTGTAGCGCGGCGCCACCCATAAGTTGAACGTCATAATGACGTTGCCCAAGTGTGCGCTTTGCAGCTTCACGGACTGTTGCAAATGCTTCAGGAAGAAGTCCATCTAAATCTTCACCATTGGCTAAACGATCACGAAACTTTTGAGTCTGACTTTTTAATTCATCATCACTGAGTGGAGCGATCTTTGGCTCCCAGGTGTTAACTTCGGCTGCAAGTTTTTCTAAATTGCGAACCGCGCGGCCTTCACCAGCGCGCAGGATCTTGTCTAAAACAGCCATCCCCCTATCTTATTAGTAAAATCTCTTCCCCGAGACACATGCACAGAGTGCGGCAGAGGGCTCAAATCCTTCTATTCGAAGGGCTCTAATCGCTTCTATCAATGTAGTACCAGTAGTCATGACATCGTCAACTAGCAGCAAACCCTGGTCATGGGGTAAAAGCATTTTTTTACTCGTTGATCTCTGAGCAAATTCAAAGGCTCCCTGTAGGTTTTCCCTTCGCTGCTTGGCATTGAGTTGGCTCTGATCCACAGTCTTTCTTTTAATATCTATGAGATCTCCTAGATAAAAATTGCTTCTCTGGTTTGTGTCTGACGCAATACGTTTGAGTAATGCGCGTGTTAACAATACTGAGTGCTTATACCCTCGCTTTCGATTAGTAGTTTTGCTAGAAGGCATGGGTATGAGTAAATAGCTTGCAAAATTTAATTTGGAGACTGCCTCTCTCAGGCCTATATAAAGAAGATCAACAAGTACTCCTCTTGCGTTGGTACTATTTTCTTCTTTCGCTAGAAGAACAAGAGCAGATGTAGTATCTGAATAAAGAGAACCAGCGCAGATTTTTACATTATCTAGTTCAAAAGGGATGGGAGAAGGTGGAATTGTCTTCATGCATTTACTGCAGATAAGTGAACCTGGAACCTCGCAGATAATACAAACTTTTGGGAAGAGTAAGTCTGACAATCCTTGAAAATATGCTCTTCTAGACATAAATGAACTATGGTCTATTTAAATATCGTCCTCATTAAAGCTTAGAAAATTTGTGGACGCAGTCAGGTTGGGGTTAGCCGGAATTAACTCATTTTGAATTGGGATTCCAGGAAGTTTTGGAACCGTCAAAACAAATTGAGCTCCGTTATTAGGAGATCCCCAAGCAAACAAGGTTCCTTGGTGAAGTTTTGCATCATCAAGTGAGATAGCTAGACCTAAGCCTGTGCCACCACGAATTCTTGAGCGAGATGGGTCGGCTCTCCAAAAGCGATCAAACAATCGCTTAGCCTCACTTTCAGTAAATCCAATTCCGTAATCCCTTACAGCCACTGCTACTTCAGTATCGCTGTCTTTGATGGTGATTACTATCGGTTTATCCTCGCTGTGATCAATTGCATTGGCTATGAGATTGCGCATGACTCGCTCAATACGCCTTGGGTCGACTTCAGCTATCACTTCACCTTCTGGGAAATCACTCTTAATTTTTTTGCCATTTTCGGGTTGAAGCTGATCAATCGTGCGGCTTACTAGCGCCTTTATGTCTACAGGTGAGCTCTCAAGTATGGAAGCGCTTGCATCAAATCGACTCACTTCTAACAAGTCAGTAAGGAGAAGCTCAAATCGCGCAATCTGTGACATCAAAAGTTCGGCACTTCTCGCAGCAGATGAATCTAATTGTTCTTTCCCATCAAAAATCACTTGAGATGCCATTCGAATTGTGGTCAATGGCGTGCGGAGTTCATGTGAAACATCAGAAACGAATCGCTGCTGCAGACGTGACAAATTCTCTAGACGAGAGATTTGCTGTTGCATCGAAACAGCCATTTCGTTAAATGAAATTGCAAGGCGCGCCATCTCATCCTTTCCGCGCACCATCATTCGTCTATCAAGATCTCCAGCAGTTAACTTTTCAGCAATTTGTGCTGCGGCTCTTACCGGATTAACGGTTTGGCGCACGACATACCAAGACAATAGTCCGATAAACAAAACAAGGAATATTCCTGTGAACCATAGAAGGCTAACAACCAGACTGAGAATAGTTTCCTGCTCACTTAAAAGAAATATGTAGTAAAGCTCGTAGGAAGGCTGGTTAGGAATATCGATGAGGCTACCAACAATAATTGCATCAGATGCACTCCCATCGGTAAAAGTAATGAGATCACGTGACCACTTTATTTTAGTTGAGTGTTCTACCTTTTTTTGAAGGCTTGTCGGAATCGAAGATACTGGAATGCCTCCAGAGGAGCTGTTATACAAACTATTTTTCTTATTTTTAATTGGGACACCTACTAGAACAACATCTCGCGGAGATGATGTCAGAGTTTGATCTGTGGAGCGGACAATATTAGCTATAACATCCTTCACTTTTAATTTAGCAATGTACTCCGTCGAATAAAGCTGCTCCTGTGAATATTGAATTAGTGATTGAGCTTCAACGACTGAACCATTGGTTTTTTCTTTGTAAATACCATTCGATATTTGAAAATAAAGAGCGCTTCCTGTTGCGCTAATAAGCAAAATTGAAAGTATAAATGTTGTGGAAATTACTCGAAATAAAAGTGAGGTGCGCCAGCGGTTGGTTAAAAAATTCATGCGCCCGCCTTATATCCCACCCCGCGGACAGTCTGAATGATGAGTGGATTATTAACATCTGCTTCGATCTTTGCTCGCAAACGCTGAACGTGGACATTTACCAACCGTGTGTCGGTGGCATTTTGATATCCCCAGACCTCATCAAGTAATGCTTCACGAGTAAACACTCGGCCTGGTTCGCGAGCCAAAGCGAGTAATAAATCAAATTCGAGTCGTGTCAGTGGGATTACTTTGTCCTTCTTAACAATTGAGTGCGCGACTTGGTCAATAAGCACATCGCCAATACGCAGCTGCTTCGCCTCAGCATTAGTGCTGGTTCGTCGCAACCTTACTTTTAGACGAGCAATAAGTTCATTTGGATTAAAGGGTTTGACCATATAGTCATCTGCGCCAGCTTCAAGTCCAAGAACTACATCTTGCGTATCACCCTTTGCCGTCAACATAACGATAGGCACCATTGATTTTTCACGAATTGCTTTACACACCTCAACGCCATCTAAACCCGGAAGCATGACATCTAGCAAAATAAGGTCCGGTTCATGTGTTTCAAAAAGAGGCATTACTTGATCACCAGAACTGACTAAATCAACCTCATAGCCAGAACCAGTTAGGACGATCCCCAGCATTTCCGCAAGATCTTGGTCGTCATCGACGACCATGATCAGAGTCATTAGCTACCGTGTTCCCAAGAGTTCAAATACAGTTCTTGTGCAGGAGTAAGTGAGTCAATTGATACACCCATACTTGCAAGTTTGAGGCGAGCAACTTCTTTATCAATGTGTGTTGGGACATCGTGTAGACCGGCACCTAAGCCTGCTGCAGATTTGATGAGCCACTCAGCGGTAAGAGCCTGATCAGAAAATGACATATCCATAACTGAAGCAGGGTGGCCTTCTGCGGCTCCAAGATTAACTAAGCGACCTTCTGCAATCAGTAGTAGGCGGCGACCATCAGCTAACGCATATTCATCTGTTTGATGGCGAATACGCTTCTTTTGCTTGGCATTCTTCTCAAGCCATGCGACATCAATTTCAATATCGAAGTGACCGGAGTTAGCAAAAATTGCTCCATCCTTCATCACTGCGAAATGCTCTTCTCGCAATACATCGCGGTTACCAGTAACGGTGACAAAGAAATCTCCAAGCTTTGCAGCTTCAAGTGAATCCATGACGCGGTATCCCTGCATAAGGGCGTCGAGTGCTTTAGTTGGATCAATCTCAGTAATAATCACATTTGCGCCCATACCTCTGGCACGTTCGGCAACTCCCTTACCGCAATAACCAAAACCACACACAACGAAGGTGCTTCCGGCAATTAAGCCATTGGTCGCTCGGAAAATTGCGTCCATAGTTGATTGACCAGTTCCAAAGCGGTTGTCGAACATATGCTTTGTATCGGTGTCATTAACAGCGATCATTGGAAATTTAAGTGCGCCATCTTTTGTCATCTGACTCAAGCGAATGACACCTGTCGTTGTCTCTTCGCATCCACCCATAATTCCATCAATAAGTTCGGTGCGAGTTGTGTGAAGAGTATTAACGAGGTCGCAGCCATCATCGAAAACAAGATTTGGTTTGATATCTAAGGCAGAGTTGAGATGTTTGTAATAGCCATCACGATCAACAGCATTACGAGCAAAAACATTAATTCCATATTCATGGACGAGCGCAGCAGCCGTGTCATCTTGTGTTGAGAGGGGATTTGATGCGCAAAGAGAAAGTTCTGCGCCACCAGCTTTTAGTGCGCGCATAAGATTGGCAGTCTCTGTAGTTACATGCATACAGGCGGCAATACGAATACCTGTGAATGGCTTTTCTTTTTCAAAACGATCTTTAATTTGTGCCAGCACGGGCATATTGCGTTCTGCCCACTCAATGCGCTTCTTTCCTTCGGCAGCTAATGATGGATTAGCAATATCATGTCCAACTTTTGTTTCAACTGACACAAGCGCTCCCTTATTGAATCTGATGGCCTCTAGGTATGGCGCAAGATTACCTGAAAAGAGCTAGGACCTGATCCCTGACTTGCTTCATGCGCTCAGCGGTTTTCGCCTCAACGTTAAGGCGAAGTAGTGGCTCGGTATTAGATGGCCTCACGTTAAACCACCAGTCAGGGCCGGTCACAGTCACTCCATCGAGCTCATCAATTGCATAATCTTGCTTGAAGGACTCTTTAACAAAATCGACGGCATCTAGAGGGTCAGATACTTTGGTGTTGACCTCTCCGCTTGAAACATATCGATTGAGTGGGGCCAATAATTCTGAAAGTGTCTTCTTTGAAGCAGACAGTTCTGCAATCGCATAAAGCGCTGCAAGGGCACCAGAATCTGCCTTCCAAAAGTCAGCAAAATAAAAATGCCCTGAATGTTCCCCGCCAAATATTGCTCCGGTATCTGCCATCATCTTTTTAATATATGAATGTCCTACCCTGGAACGAATAGGCACTCCTCCATGTTCGCTAACAATTTCAGGGACTGCTTGAGATGAAATAAGGTTGTAAATAATTTTTGATTTAGGCTTACGTTTAAGTTCGCGAATTGCAATCAAGGAAGTGAGTGTCGATGGGTTAACAAGATCTCCCTTTTCATCAACTAAAAAGCATCTATCAGCATCTCCATCGAAGGCCAGACCTATATCTGCGCGACTTCTCTTAACTTCTTTAACGAGATCTTTAAGATTTTTAGGATCAAGTGGATTTGCTTCGTGATTGGGAAAATTTCCATCTAACTCGAAATACATTGGAATTACTTCAACGTTTAATCGCTCCATAATTGCAGGCGCTGTATATCCAGCCATTCCATTACCGGCATCAATCACCACTTTTAATTTACGCTTACCAGAGAACTCTTTTTTGCCAAAAAGGCTTAATAAGAAATCAACGTACTCTGGCAACATATTTCTCTCTGTAATACGTCCAATCCCACGGCTATTAATTGGAACGCCTTTAGTCATGAGATCTTTAATTCGATTGAGTCCAGACTCAGAGCCAATCGGGCGAGCACCACTTTTTGCTAATTTCATACCGTTGTAGGCAGCTGGATTATGACTTGCCGTAAACATAACTCCAGGTAAATTCAATGAACCAGAGGCGAAATACAACATATCTGTCGATGCTAAACCGATACGGATCACATCTAATCCTTGTGATGTGACTCCATCTGCAAATGCTGATGCCAGAGGCTCAGATGATGGCCTCATATCTTGACCAATAACAACAGTTCCCGGCTCCCGCTCTTCTTGAAGAAAGCGAGCAAAGGCAGTCGCTAAGACAAATGAAAAATCAGGAGTAATCTCTTTGCTGACAAGTCCACGAACGTCATATGCCTTAATAACTTTATCTAGCTGATCAATTGTGAACATATAGAGAGAAACCTTAGTTCGAAGGTAGTGCTCGTAAGTGCCCCCTACGGCCAATTTCTGATTGCTTGGGTTCAACTGGGGATGATTGCACTTGGCTAGTGCCTACTTCTCTTACTGCATCTGCAATTGCCATGAGGTCATCTTCATTTGGGCCAACACTGTCGGATTGGATTTCAGATTTAACTACTGTCCAACCATTTGGCAATGTGAGTTTTTCACTATGTAGCGGACATAAGTCATATGCATGTGGCTCGGCAAAAGTTGCAAGTGGCCCAAGTACGGCTGTTGAATCTGAATAGATATAGGTGAGAGTCATGCTTGCAGGGGTCCGACAACTTGCACGGGAGCAAGTCCTAGTAGAGCGCTGAGGTGTTCTCACAATATAAAGGCTATCGGCTTTGCCAGATAAACTTGTGGATTTAACAGCCGCGCCAGATTAATCGTGCGTTACCGTCCGAATATCAAGGGTTGGCAACGAAGCGCCAGCAAGTGCTTGATTGGCAAGTAAAGGTAGATAGTTCAAAGAAGCTCCCCCGGGGGTCATCAAGACAGCTCCGCCATAGATCGGAGTTTTAACTCTAGGTGTGATTGTTAATCCACGAATAGTGCCCACTGGTTTCCAAACCGCAACATCAGGACTATCTAAATTTGCACGCTGCGTCTTGCCATTTACTCCTTGCCAACTCAGGGCAAGTGAGACTTGCTTACCCATAAATACAAAGCTTGCTGAACTGCCCACAAGATTTAGCACAAACTTAGAGATGGGCGATAGTTGCGTCGCCCATGCATAATCAGGCACGCCATTTATCTTGGTATTAGTAAGTGCTGAAGCAAAAATTGGTTGATCAGAATTGATTTCAATTCCAAATGGGGACGAGGCATTGAGCGTGGGGAGCTCTATATCTATAACTTTCTGGTGGGCAATAGATAACTGATCAAACCCAAGGGGAGTGAAGGACCCATCGGCGCCGTAAACGGTCATTGAAATATTTGCAGTTGTATTTCCAGGAACTAAAAAGCGAACGAGGTGAGAGGCAGAAGAATTCTTCGCTGTGCTATTAAACAGCCCACCAATAAATACTTGCTTACTTGGGGCAAAAACTGGGTTAACAAAACTTGCACCTAGTTCACGTAGTCCTTGCTTTTGGTGATCTAATAAGAAGCTTGTCACACGTCCGGACTGGGTAACCACATTGAGCGCTACTGAATTCTCACCTGGCGCGATACTAGAAAGTGAAATTTTTGAATCTGAGTTCGCTTTTACCTTGACGGGGATTGGAGCAAGAGCAATCTTAGATGTAAAGGGGTAGATCATGACACTTGATTCGCTCAGTCCACTGTTAACTAGATTTAGAACACCAGCACTAGTGATTCCTGCTGAGCCGCCAATAAACCATTCACTTTGACCGCCAACACTGCACACTCCATCTGCACTAATTGAGGAAGTTATTGCGTTGAAAACAATCTCAGATCCTGAATTGCCAGATACAAATGTAGGGTTTGAATTTGAACCGAGCTGTGTAAGTGAAGTTGCGTACAATTTCGAGGACTTTGCGCTAACCCCTCTGATTTGTAAATTCTTTGTTGGTAGAGAAATAATCTGGGTCCCACCTAAAAGTGCTCCAGGGCAAATAACCGAAGGATAATCATGAGAAACAGATAGGGCCTGCTCAGCTCGTGGAACAAGTAATGCAACCAGAGAGATAGAAAGAATTAACAATGGCGCAAGAAACATTTGATAAGAAATACCCAGCCTAATTTTTGGAGCTCTTATTTTCATAATTTTCATACAAGCTCCTCAAGTGGAACTTCACGCCGGCGGCGGCCCCATGGCAGTGCCATAACAACAACAATAATGAGTGATAGAAATTGCAACGAAATTAAACCTCTATGAGTTGTCCCGTCAAAAAGAATGACTACATGTCCGCCATGTGTCACAGTAAAGACCGGTAAATCACCTTGAGAATGCTCTATGGGCACTTGTACGCCATCTAGCAACATGTGCCACCTCTTGTCATACTTTTCAGCAATAGTGATGAGGCCAGGACCATTAATAACAGCGGCTGAACCAATTGGACTTGCTGGAATGAGGAAATTTTGATGATCTGAGTTTGTAAACATCACTCTAGGTGATGCACCAACAACCTTCCATACATCACCGGCTGATGTAGCCGACATACGCGTGAAGCCACCCACTCCATCAATCGCGCGGGCAAGTGATGCTGATACTGGTGCCTTTGCAAAAACATATTGAATTCCAAAGCTTCCTAATACTTTTCCTGAAGTAACTCCTCCTTCAGTAACAAGTTCGCTAATCGCATTTTGCACAGGAAGTGGAACTAAAGAAGCAACATCCGCATCACCTATTTGCACTTCACTTCCTCGTGAAACGTAGTAAGTAGTACCAGTAGGTTTTGCATCGATAACAAGAGTTTTAGGACGAATAGAAGTTGTTTCAAGAGCAGAGACAAACGCAGGTACCACTGCTGGTTGATCTGCCTTTACTAACGAGGTGGATGAACCTGTGCAGATCCATACAATCATTCCAGCGGCACAAAGGGCGGAAAGGATTGCAGTACTAGCGACAGCAATATGCGTTAATCCAAATCTGCTACTACGAAGATTTGGAATCACCTCCTCTGCCTGAAGTAGAACAGCAGGAATAATCACAATCGATATAAGTAAAAGCAGCGGTCCAGTCCAGACGTTTGCTACTGCCCCATTCCCGCTTACGTGATAGGTATTTAAAATGACAGCTAATGAAAGGGCTACTGATGCAAACAGTGCCTGGACCTGCACGGCGCGAATAAGTAGCGCTGAGATCAGGAATAGAACGAGAGGGGCAACTAGCCATATCGGCGGTGATCCAACTCCACCAGAATTAAGCAGCAGAAGATGCGTGAGGCCACCGTTTGGTACTGGAATTCCCGGGGCAACAAGAAAATGTGTGGGGTGGACGAGAAGTGCAAGGGACCAAGGAAGGGTAATAAACATTGGAACTAGTACGAGCGCTAGTCTGCGAAGAATCGGTCTGAACTCTGCGCTTTCCAAAATATCAAAAAATGGCTTACCTGTTAGTGATGAACGAGCAATAAGAAATTTCTGGATCATCAAGCCAATTTGAGCAATTAACCAGAGAGCTAGGAGAAGTGGTGAGAAGGATACAACTACGCCTGCAAAAAGTGAGATAGCAAAAATTCTGCGCCATTTTGCTACATCAATATCTGCAGAAAAAGGACGTATGAAAAGAAAACATGGCCCAAGAAGGTAGAAAATGAGAATATCCAGGCGCCCTTGATTCAGTGATCCCCAGAGCAGCGGGGTTAAAACATAAACTGATGCTCCGACTGTGGCAGCAATTCGTGTACTTAATATATTGCGCAAGCAGGCATAAAAAATATAAAAAGCTAGCGGCGGAGTAAAGAGGAAAATTGCTGAAATAAGTAATGGGAAATGACCAAAACTAAAGATTGAAGCAAGCCCGGTGAGTGCAACCCATGGTGGTGTTGCAACGGCAGAGCCCATTCCAACTTGGTGCCACGAACTTACATAGGAGCGAAGTAAATCCATTCCACTTGCGGGGGAGAGTCCGAGCGCTCCTCCAGAAATTGCACCTAGACGAGCGCGCCCAGCAATAAATGAGATAAGTGTGATGACAATGAGTGAGAAGAACTCTGGTCTGCGAAAAACTTCTTTTATTACCGAAGATTTAATAGGTGTAGAGAGATCTTGTTCATCAAATTCCTCATTGATAGTGCCAATATCTGCATAACTTTGTATCTGTGGTTGATCTGATTCATCATCACGAAATTTACGTGAAATAGTTGTCACCACACGGTCGACTCCAGCACGAATCTGACTTCCTCGTGGTGGAATAAAACGTTTGATGATGTTGGGACTAAGTAGCCGCTTTGATTTACGAGCCTTTCGTGCTGCAAATAGCTCTGCTGGGTGAATGAGTAATAGACCTACCGCAACAATTTCATCAGCGGCATAACCGGGAAGCTTGGCAAGTAAGTCAAAGGAGGCCCGCAGAAGTGATGTTCCAATTATTTGAACACTCACCCATGGCAACATCCACCATGTTGAGTTCGCTAAGAGAACGTAGGCTGCATTACGGCGATCAAGTAAAAGTGGGCGATGTAAAAATGCTTCTGAGACATCTACTTTCCGCCGTTCAGTTGCTGATGCTTGAGCATGGAAAGCGGTTGCTTCTCCTACGCAAATAACACCATAGCCAGCAACATGGGCTCTCCAACCTAAATCCACATCATCTCTAAAGAGGGCAAGGTTTGGATCAAGTCCACCTAAATCTTCAAATGCATCTCGTCTGACAAGCATGCCTGCTGTGCTGACCGCTAGGACTTCTCTTGTTTGATCATGTTGACCTTGATTTTGTTCACCTGGCTCAAGTCCTGTCCACCTAGAACCATTACCTGCAATTGATACTCCCACTTCAAGGAGATGATCATGGTCATACCAGCCAACAAGTTTTGGTCCTGCAATAACAACTTGTGGCCGATCTTTAACAGCATCGATCAACAAACTCAAAGCACTCTTAGCTGGAGCGCAATCATCATGGATGAGCCATATCCACTCTTTGCCGATTGGATCAGATTGTTCTACGCGAGGTGATTGCTGCAACGCCAATTCAATTGCATCTCCGTAGCCGATTTCTCTATCTGCTTTAATCACCGGAATGCCAGAAGAAGTGACAAGTTTGGCCGATGCATCTATAGACGCTGTATCAACGGCGACAATTCGATCTATTGGTCTGCTTTGAGATGACAGGGCTGCGATTACTTCAGGAAGCCAAGTTGCACCATCATGAGTTACTAATATTGCAGTAACAAAAAAATCATCTGTTGGTGATGAAGATTTAGTTGCCATAGTTGGCACCCACTAAAAAAAAGATGAGGTAATTAAGCCGAACGGCGCTTGAGACGACGGCGTTCGCGTTCAGAAAGTCCGCCCCAAATGCCAAAACGCTCGTCATGTCCTAGAGCGTATTCCAAGCATTCAGATCTGACTTCACACGATAAGCACACACGCTTTGCCTCACGTGTTGAACCGCCTTTTTCAGGAAAGAAAGCTTCTGGATCAGTTTGCGCGCACAATGCACGCTCTTGCCATGAAAGGTCTGGGGTCCCCTGGCCAAGTGACTCTAAAGGAAGAAATGCTGGACGTTCTGACATATGTACTCCTAGATACTTCATAGATAGTTCACTGCTTGTGTTGATGCATCGGAGGGGACCTCTGCACGTCTTGGGTGAATTACACGCGTGTAAGTCCAACTAGTCAAGTCCTAAAGTCCGCTTATGGGGGTAAAAATGAGGCTAAAACCCGAAAAATTGCCCTTTTGCGATGGATCCAGCAGGAAATAAAGCGTTTTGGGCAATAAATGAGGATTCAAGATCAGCCCGATCACCAATCGTGGCGCCATCTCCAATAATCGAATGGGAAATTTTTGCGCCATCTCCCACTCTGGCTGCCTCCCCAACAATGCTTCCATTGCCCACAAGAGCAGAATCAGAGACCTTCGCACTTGTGGCAATCAGCGCCGTACCCTTTTTCTTATAGGCCCCTGATGCAAGTAATTCATCGTAGGCAACTGATGTAGCTACTCCGGAAATGAGATCAGATGTCGCTTTTAAAAGGGCCACAGGCGTTCCTATATCTAGCCAGTAAGAACGATCAACAAATCCGCATAACTTTTTTCCAGATGCAAGAGCCTGCGGAAAAGTTTGCCTCTCAACACTTATAACTTCACCTTGCGGGATTGTGGAGATAATCTCCCGATTAAAAATATAGCAACCAGCATTAATGATATTTGTTGGGGGATTCTCCATTTTTTCGTTAAAAGAAGTGATATTTACACCACTCATTTCAACTGCTCCATATGCACGGGCATCTTCAACCTCGGTCAGATAAAGTGAAATATCTGCCTTGTTTTCTGCGTGAAAATTGATCTGACCCTTGAGGTCGTGACTGCTCAAAACATCTCCGTTAAAGATGACAACCGGGCCATCTTCGTGCAAGATATTTGCAGCGTTGCCAATTGCTCCACCTGTACCAAGAGCAACTTCTTCAACTGCATATCGGATCTCTATTCCAAAACGAGATCCATCACCAAAGTAAGGCTCAAAGATCTCGGCTAGATAGGAAGTAGCAAGAACGATCTCTTGAATCCCAGCATCTCTAGCTCTAACAATTTGGTGCTGCGTGAAGGGAATGCCTGCAACAGAGAGCATCGGCTTAGGTGTCTTTAATGTCAGCGGTTGAAGGCGAGTTCCGAAGCCTCCCACAAGCAATATTGCTGACTGCGCTCTACTCATTATTTCACTCTACTCATTCATTCTTGCAGCGGCGCGGGTAATCTCATCATCGGTAGCGGTAAGTGCAACCCGAATATATTGCGCCCCAGCTTCTCCATAAAAATGTCCAGGTGTTACAAGAACTCCACGATCGGCAAGAAAGGCAACTGAATCCATATCTGCCTCACCTCTGGTACACCAAATATATAAACCAGCTTCTGTGTGCTCAATCTTAAAACCAAGTGATTCCAATGCTGGGCGCAGTAGTGAGCGCCTATGGGAATAACGTTCTGCCTGCGCGTGAACATGTTTTTCATCGCCAAGCGCTGCAATCATCGCTGCCTGCACGGGGGCTGAAAGAATCATTCCTGCATGCTTTCTTACCTCGCGTATCTTGGCAATAAGAGCGCTATCTCCAACAACTAGACCAGCGCGATAACCCGCCATATTAGATCGCTTAGAAAGAGAGTAAATCCCCAGTAGATTTTCATTGTTTCCTGCTGCAGCTTTAAATATAGATACTGGAGTAGGAGCGCTTATGGTTGCAGGAAAGTTTATATAACACTCATCACTTGCTACTACTGACTTGTTTTTACGTGAATATTGAATGATTGCTTCAAGTTCAGATAAGGGGGCAACTCTGCCCGTTGGGTTAGATGGTGAGTTCACCCAGAGGAGATCAGATGCTGGCCACTTATTCGGATCGATATCTACTGCGTGGTGTTCTGCATGGGCAAGGAGGGCACTAACCAAATATGTTGGGTAAGCAATTTTGGGATACAGCACTTTCTTTGATTCAAGAACAGTAGGAAGCCATGCAATAAATTCTTTAGATCCAATAGTTGGTAAAACATCAAAGTCACCGGTAATTCCAAGTTGATTCATTGCCCAACTTCGCATTGCCTCGCGCAACGCAGGAGAACCAATTGTGAGTGGGTAACCCGGAGAGTTTGAAGAGTTGGAAACTGCTTCTTGAATAAAATCTGGCGTTGCATCAACAGGTGTTCCTACAGAAAGATCAATTCCACCTTCAGGATGTGCCTTCGCACGTTCTCCATAAGGGGCAAGCACATCCCAGGGGAAATCCGGGAGTTTGATCTTTTACTCGCCAGCCTTCGCAGGTGCGGCCGTGACAGTTGGGTGATCACTATTTGTCGCGCCAACTTTACTTGCACCACCTGGTGAACCAAGTTCTACAAAGAAGCCACTGTTTACATCGCCATATTGCTTCCATGCTGCTGGAATATCATCTTCATAATAAATAGCTTCAACAGGGCAGACTGGCTCGCAAGCACCGCAGTCAACGCACTCATCAGGCTGGATATAAAGCATCCGGCCACCTTCATAAATGCAATCAACTGGACACTCCTCGATGCAAGACTTGTCTTTCACATCGATACAAGGTTCGGCAATTACGTAGGTCACGGTCTTCCTTTCAAAGAATCATTTGGCGTATCTGACACTTGGTCTCAAGTGGCGGTTAGAGCCAATTAGGCAAGAATAATAGGTAGAGAATAGTGGATGCACCGCGAGAAGGAGGCCAGTTATGAAGGATTGCCCTTCAGATAATGAGATTGGCCACCGCGTCAGCATTCGCTTGTTTGACCCTGAAGGAGGGTTCCGTGACCTACTTGGCTACCTTGAGTCAACGACACAAGTACGAAGGAAAGATGGCCAAGTAGTCACTTTTGATCCCGATCGAATAGCCTTTTGGAAAGTAGTCCAGACAGGTGAAACACATGAGTGAGATGTCTACAGGAATTAAAATCTTTGATACACAATCACGAACCAATAAAGAAATATCTCTTTCAAATGGTCAATATGCGCGGGTATATTGCTGCGGGCCAACGGTTTATAAAGATGCGCATGTTGGTAACCTACGAACATTCCTTTTAAGTGACCTCATCACAAAGCTCATCATATTTAATGGTTTTAAAGTAAAAGTTATTCAAAATATTACCGATGTTGGGCATATGGGTGAAGATTTTGAAGGTAATGAAGTTGGAGATGACAAAGTAGTTGCGCAAGCAAAGAAAGAGAAGATCGACCCATTTTTAATTGCTCGTAAGTATGAAGATCTATTCCACCAAGATTTAGCACGTCTGAACATTGAACCTGCCGAGGTTTATCCACGAGCAAGTGAAGAAATTGACGGCATGCAAGAGCTGATCGCCGAACTCATTAAATCTTCGCACGCATATGTTGGCAGCGATAAAAGTGTTTACTTTGATGCCCAAACTTTTCCTTCCTATGGGGCAATTAGTGGGAACAAATTAGATTCACTTAAGCCTGGCCACAGATATGAATATCATGATGATGGAGCAAAGAAGTTTCATGCTGACTGGGCGCTCTGGAAGGCAGCAGGGGCTAGAACAACAATGGTCTGGGATTCTCCGTGGGGCATTGGTTTTCCTGGGTGGCATATTGAGTGCTCTGCAATGTCAATGCACTACTTAAATAAGAAAGTAGATGTTCATATTGGAGGTATTGATCTTCGCTTCCCTCACCATGAAAATGAACGTGCACAATCAAATGCAGCAAGCGGTGATGAAGTAGTAGATCACTGGGTTCATGGTGAACATCTCCTATTTGAAGGTCGCAAAATGTCTAAAAGTGCGGGCAATGTTGTCCTCCTGCAAGATGTCATTGATCGCGGCTTTGATCCACTTGCAGTTCGCTTATGTTTCTTAGAAAATCGATATAGAAGTCAGATGGACTTATCGTGGGAATCTATTACTGCCGCTGATACAACTATCAAGCGTTGGCGTAAAAAGTATCAAGAGTGGCGACAAGTTCAAGACGCTCATGTGGATACCACTGCCGCCGATAAGTTCATTGCAGATGTGATCGCTGATCTAAACGATGATCTTGATACACCGCGGGTAATAGTTAAGCTCAGGTCACTTGAAAAAGATGAATCTATATCGCCGATGACAAAAGCAAATATTTTTGAGAAGCTTGATGAGTTCTTTAGTCTTGGCATAATGCGTGGGGATAAGAAGGTTGAGCTCAGCGATGATGCACAAAAGTTACTTGATGCCAGAAATCAAGCACGCCAAAATAAAGACTTTAAATTAAGCGATCAATTAAGAGATGAGTTAGCACTTCTTAAGATCAAAGTAAGTGATTCACCTGAGGGGCAAAGCTGGGAAGTTATCCCCTAACCCCTGCAAAAAGATCTGTCTCTCTCCCCTGTGAATTAAATACACCAGCCTTTTCACCCTTTACTAGCGTGTAATACTCCGTGCCACCTATCTCAAGGGCGAGATTTTTAGAGAACTCAAATTTTGAATCATCCATAACGAGTTGGGTCTTGTGCTCTTTGAGGGCAGCGATTTTCGCTGCGGTATATGCATTTCCATCAAATTCTGTAGTAACTAGTTCATCTGGTTTAACAAAAGGCATCGTGATCCATTTTGATGGCACATACTTAAAGACACGAAGGAGAACTTTCATATACAACTTCTTACTAGTAAGGCTATTTTTTACTGCAGAGCGTGGGACTGCGCTCCAGTAAATTTTAGAAATTTCCCATGCACCGCCACTGCCATATGAAGGATCTGCTGCTAACTCTGCTGCGCGCATGGCAACTTGATGAGCCTTAATGTGGTCAGGGTGGCCATATCCACCAAATTCATCATAGGTAACTAGAACTTGTGGTTTACGTTCGCGAATGACTTTAACTAAATCTGATGCTGCTTCATCAAGATCTGTTTTCCAAAAAGTACCCGGTGCATCATTTTGAGATGTGCCCATCATCCCGCTATCTCGATATTTCTTATCTGGGGCACCTAAAAAAATATGGTCTTTCACACCCAGCTGCGCCATTGCTCGATCTAATTCACCTATGCGGTAATCACCGAGAGTGTTATCAGCAGAAGAAGCCAAATGGGCAAGCTCTGGAACCAGGACTTCTCCTTCTTCCCCACGCGTGCAAGTAACAAGAGTGACTGATACCCCTTGGGCCACATATGCAGCCATGGTTGCACCATTATTGATCGTCTCATCATCAGGATGGGCATGCACGAGCAACAAACTAAGTGACATTACTTTCCGCCCGCTTTATACCAAGCCAAAATTCCGCCAGTTAGGTTTGATGTATTAGAAAAACCAGCAGCCCGAGCAATATCCATGCAGTCACTTGAGCGAACTCCTGAGCGACATTGAAAAATAATTGGTTTGTCTTTAGCTAATTCACTAAATGCACTTCCAGAGACAAATTTATTCATCACAATCCATGTAGCACCATCAATATGGCCTTCTTGCCATTCATGATCTTCTCGAACATCGACTAACTGGAAGTCGGCTCCGCTAGCGAAGAGGTCTAAAAGCTCAGTCGCTGAAACCTCATCTGGAAGTTGCCTGGTGTTAGTCATGGGCTGATTATCTCTGATTGGGATACGATCTCGCTAATGAGCACCGACAATCTCAATAGCCCAGCGGCCCCTCACGCCAAATTACGGTTACCACGTGATGAGAGGCGCGCAACTTTGCTTACAGCCGCACTTGAAGTCTTTACAGCCGCCGGTTACCACGCTGCTGCAATGGATGAGATCGCAGATAGAGCAAATGTAAGTAAGCCAGTCCTCTATCAACATTTTCCTTCCAAGTTGGATCTCTACCTTGCGGTTTTAGATATTCACTGTGAATCACTTGTTGCAGAAATCCAAGCAGCCGTGGGTTCTACTAAAGAAAATGCAGGACGCGTATTGGCAACAGTGAACGCCTACTTTGATTTCATTAATGATGAAGGAGAAGCATTTCGCTTGCTTTTTGAAAGTGACATGAGTGTTGAGCCTCAAGTGCGTGAGCGTTTGAACAAAATGTCTTATGACTGTGCGTTGGCATTTAGCGAAGCAATTAGAGCAGATACCGCGATGCCTCAGGAGTCGGCAATGCTCCTAGCGGTCGGACTTATTGGCACCGCCCAGACAACCGCCCGTCATTGGCTCTCACGGGATGGCAAAATTGATCGTGATACAGCTGTGAGACTCGTCGCAAGTTTGCAGTGGCGAGGAATTTCAGGTTTCCCTCGTTCGAGTTCATGACTAAACTAAATCCATGGCCACTAAAAAATCATCTGAGCAATCAATACAAGTAAGAATCGGCATTAGCGATTCCAACCATGAATTAGTTTTTGAAACAGAGACAGCCCCAGATAAAGTCTTATCACTTGCAAATGAAGCAATTGAAAAGAAAACTTCTCTAGAACTAACAGACACAAGACGTCGCACAGTTCTTGTCCCCGCTGGAAAAATTGCCTTTATTGAAATTGGTGATTCAGCAGAACGTAAGGTTGGCTTTACAACTTTATAACTCGACGGGCATTTGCCTTAGATTCAAGCTTGAAAAATTCCTCCGGGCTTGTGGTTGATTCGCCAAGTTGATTGAGCTTTCCATTGCCGTGGTAATCGCTAGACCCTGTAACAACAAGACTCAGCTCGCTAGCAATATTTATCAAAAGCTCCCGATTTTCTGCGCTTTGGTCGCGATGAAATACTTCTATTCCATCTAAGCCTGCAGTGACATAATCCTTAAACGTCTCAGTTGAAATAACTCTGCCTCGAAGTGAGGCCATCGGATGGGCAATAACTGCGACTCCCCCAGCTGCTTTGATCAAGGCGATCGCTACCTCAGGTGTTGGTGAGTAGTGAGCAACATAATGCGGAGAATTATTATGGAGAAGTTCGGCGAATACTTCCTCACGCGATTTTAAATAACCTTTTGCAACTAGCGCATCAGCGAGATGAGGTCTGCCAAGTGTTGCGCCATCCGACAGTTGTTCTTGAACATCACTCATCGTGATTTCATACCCAGCGCCATTAAGGCGAGCAATTATCTTGCCCATCCGACCAATTCGGTTTTCACGAGTTTGTTCTAAGACGTCAGCAAGTTCCTTATTTTCTCGGTCAAATAATAATCCGAGCATGTGCACGCTAATTCCATCTTCAGTTTGGCATGAGATCTCAGCGCCAGGAACAAGTGCAATGCGCGGACGAAGATGACTTATTGCCTCATCCCAACCTGCAACTGTGTCATGGTCTGTTAGGCCAATAGTTGAAATACCACTTGCTAGTGCTTTATTAATCAGCTCTGTTGGTGAATCTGTTCCATCACTAAAGCTTGTATGAGTATGTAGATCAATCACCCGGGGCCTCTATTGGCTTATTTCTAAGTACAAATATCCCACACCCGATGAGCAAGCCAATAATTCCTGGAATTGTTCCAGACTGAGGTTTTTGGTGAAGCCAAATCAAAGCAATCACGGCGGAGACTGGAACCTCGAAAAATACGATTAGTGAAACAACAACTGGGGATACACGCTTGAGAGTGAGATTAAACAAACTATGGCCAAGCAGCTGCGCCCCGACAATCAGTGAGAGCATCAAAAGCCATTGGTTGAGTTGAAAATGAAGGATTTGTGATCTTGTCCCAAGGGCAGTTACCAGGGCAACGAGCGAACATGTGCCGTAACAAATAGTTGTATATGTAGATGTAGATAATGTCTTTTGAACACCAGAGCCAAGTAGTACATATCCAGCAGCAAGAGCACCCGACAAAATTCCAAATAAATCACCAGTGAATGCTCGAGTTGAGAGTGTAAAATCTATACCAGTAATAAGCATGACCGATGCAAATGCTAGGAAAAGTCCAAACAATGACTGCCCTGAAATTCTTGCTCCCTTAAACTTTAAATAGATCGCAGCGAATATAGGCTGCAATGATGCAAGCGCAGTTCCTGCCGCAACTGTCGTAAAACGCATCGCTGCAAAAAAGGCCAAAAAATGAAATCCAAGTAATACGCCTGAGAGGGCGGATAATTTCATTGCAGGGCGGTTACTTTTTACTCTCCACTCTTTTTTTCTGTAAGCAAAAGGTGCAATAATCAATGCCCCACCGAGGTTCCGCCAAAATACGAGCGTTGAAATTGGCATCACACTCTTTGCAATTACCGGGCCGGAAGAGCCAATTCCAAGAATTCCTAATAATAAAAAGGGTATATCTCTGCCTTCCGGCAGAGCGGTGTGCTCTTGGGTATTCATCGCTCTAGTTACGGAACAAGAACCAGAATTGAGCAAGCACGCAGACTGCAACAAGTGCAATGACTGAACCGTAGATTACAAGCGATTTACGTTTAGCTACAAACTCACCCATGAGTTTTTTATCTTTTGCTATTCCATACATATAGCTAAGAAGCGGCAGGAGCAGAATCGCATTGAGGATTTGTGAAGAAATCAAAATCCAAATAAGTGATATGCCAGGAATCATGATTAATCCGCCACCTATGATTGTGATAGCGGCAAATGTTGAGTAAAAAAGAGGTGCTTCTTGAAAATTATCATCTAATGCTGCAGGTGAGCCTGTTAAATCACTTACAGAATAGGCGGTGGAAAGAGGCAAGATTGATGCAGCAAGTAATGCTGCCCCAATAATGCCAATAGCAAAAATATCCTTAGCAAGCGTTCCGGCTAGTGGTTTAAGTGCAACTGCGGCTTGAGACGCATCTGTAATACTAAAAATATGTTGTTTGTTTAAAGTGGCGGCGCAAGTAATAACTACGAAGAACCCGATTACGCCTGTGAGCAGTGAGCCAACCCAAACATCTGCTCGAAGCAATTTCAAATCATCTCGTGTTAGACGCTTATCTACGGCGTAAGACTGGATAAATGCCAGACCCCATGGAGCAAGTGTCGTTCCAAGTGTTGCAGTGGCGATATTTATAGCCTGGTGATTTAAAGGCATCGTGGGTGTAACCATGCCTTTAAAGGCGCTACTCCAATTTGGATGTGACATGAATCCCGCAATTATGTACGCGAAAAATACGGCAGAGAGTGCAAAGAAGACTCTCTCGGCTTTCTTAAATGTACCCCGTAGTACCAAGTATGAAATGACTAAACCCGTAATGGGAACTGTTACATATCGCGAAACGCCAAATAATTGTCCGGCAGCAGCAACACCAGCAAACTCTGCGGTCATTGTTCCTAAGTTTGCCAAAATCAATGAAACTGCACTAAATGAACCTGCGCGCGCTCCATATTTTTGACGAACTAAACCTATAAGCCCTTGGCGAGTGACAACGCCAATACGAGAACCAAGATCTTGGAAAATAATTAATGCAGCTGTCGCAATCACGAGTGTCCAGAGCATGCGATAACCAAATTGAGTTCCTAATTGAGAATAAGTTGTAATACCTGCTGGATCATCATCTGCAAGACCTGCAATCACGCCAGGTCCCATGACCGCCAGAAATGCAGCGAGACGAATCTTGCGCGTAGTCATCATCTTATTGATACTCATGAAAGGACCCCGCTGCCTTTAGAAAATCCGCGTGATCTACTACGTGATAGAGCATCCACCAGGTCATCAGAAAGAATTCGACCAATTGGTTTGTTCTTTTCGTCAACAACAATAATTGAAGAACCTCGGTTATTTGAGAATTCTTCGACAACTTCTGCAATCGGAGTATCAATTTGAACAGATGTTGGAAATGGTTTAGCAACTAGGTCTAGAACATTTGAAGATGCTTTAGCCGCTATAAGTTCAACGGTTTGAATGTGGTCAATGAGCTGCCCCTTAGCATCTACTACTACAACGCCATCAGAGCTATCGCGCTCTTTATTCTCGACTAATAGTTTAAGTGCGGCAGCAACAGTATCGTTCTCTTTTACTATCAATAAGTGAGTAGTCATTATTCCGCCCGCTAAATCTTCATCAAATGAGACAAGCTCCCTCAGTTGCTTGGCAACACCTTTTTCCATTGCACTTAAAATGCTTTCGCGATGCTCTGAATCAAGATCGCGCAATACTTCTGCAGACTCATCTGGTTCCATTCGGGCAAGCAACTCTGCTGAACGTTCTGCTGGCAAACCACGGAGCAAGCTCTCCAGTTCATCATCTTCCATCTCCTCCAGCGCATCAGCAGCAAGATCAGGATCAAGCATTTCGATCAAAGCACCCTGTTCACGACCCGCAAGATCTTCAATCAAGTCTGCGATATCAGCAGGACGTAACTGGCTAAGCGCTGACTTAGAACTTGATGTTCGAACAACACCTGTTGAATCAGTCAGTGATGCGACCATTGCCCAGTCAAGTACATGCTCCGGAGTCGGTCTGCGCGCAATTAATGATGGAAATAAGCGGCGCAAGAACGAAACAAATGAAATATCCACTCCCACTACACGTATTTCTTTATCAAGGGGCGCAAGATAAAGGTCAGAAGAGCGAACTACTTGAAGACCATCAACATCAACAATCTGATGATCTAATACATCCGCGTCTAGGAGTGACTCTCCCGGCCTACGCTGGTAATTCTCTAGGTTAATTCTTGTTGATGAAAGAGTGATCTCTTTTTGAGTGAGCTTAGAAATGCGTGCGCCATTAATGAAAGATTTATGATTGGCAACTTTAACAATGAGTCCAGAAACTGGTGGATAAGTTTCCTCACCATGCCTTACGACAATATCTACAAGCTTTCCAATAGCTTTACCGTTGGGATCGCGAACCTGACAACCAATAAGAGCTGCGACTGAAACTAGAGAATCTCTGACACTTTTTCGAGTTATAACAAGATTGCCGCGTCCAACTAGCCGCTTTGCAACGGTGTTGATTGAAGCTACTGGAGTCGGTTTCACCCTGTAAGTCTACGGGGCGCTATGCGCCTTATGTGTGCAGCGAGAGTGGAACGCCCGCGAGTGAGCGAGGGCGGACTGAAATGTTTTCTAGTAATTCACCTATGGCTTTAGTAGTTGGTGTGGAATCTTCAGAAAGGATGGCTGGAATTCCTTCATCTCCACCATCTCTGAGACGAATATCAAATGGGACTTTCGCAAGCAGTGGCACTTTTTTGCCAGCAAGCTCTGTCAGTCGACGAGCAGTTTCTTCCCCTCCACCAGAACCAAAAAGGGCAATCATCTCACCGCAATGAGGGCATGGACTCTCTGACATATTTTCAACAACACCAAGTACTGACTGCTTCATTTGATGTGCAATTCTTCCAGCACGTTCGGCCACTTCTGCTGCCGCAATTTGCGGTGTAGTGACAACAATAATTTCTGATTGTGGTACTAACTGCCCGAGTGATATAGCAATGTCTCCCGTTCCGGGTGGCAAATCAAGTAACAACAAATCAAGTGATCCCCAATAAGCATCAGTCATAAGTTGCTCTAAAACTCTATGAAGAAGTGGGCCACGATATGCGATTGGATCTTCTCTATTAGGCTTAAACATTTCCATCGAAACGACTTTCACGCCATATTTTTCAATCGGAATAAAAAATTGATCAATCGATGTTGGCCTCTGATCTAAGATTCCCATAAGCCTTGGGACTGAGTGCCCGTAAACATCAGCATCAAGTATGCCAACGCTTAAACCTTTTGCTGCTGCGGCAACTGCAAGATTGACAGTGAGCGAAGACTTCCCGACACCACCTTTGCCTGATGCAATGCCGATAACTCGTGTTAATGAATTTGGCTCAGCAAAAGGATTAAATTTATCTCTCCCACCTCTAAGCATCTTTTTAACGTTATTGCGTTCATCTTCCGTCATCACTCCAAAAGTAAGAGCGAGATCAGAAATTTCAGAGACTGCTAATAATTCGCGTTGGATATCAGCTTCCAGGCGATCCTTCATTGGACAGCCTTCAATTGTTAATTTAATTTTGATGTGGGCAGTCATTCCACTTACTTCTACTGACTCCACCATTCCTAAATCAGGAAGTGGTCGATGAAGTTCTGGATCATTTACACGCGCAAGTGCGGCATGTATGAGATCAACTACGGCAGCGCTCATAGGTTAACCCTACTTAAGATGAGGTTTTTTAGTTAGTTGCTTTTGACGCAACCAGCGTCGCCTTCGCAGTCATAACGTTCTTGCCTCGCATGAACTTCAACGTGATCGTATCCCCTACTTGGTGGGAGCGAATGGTGACGACCATCTCATCAGCAGTGTTTATCGGTTTCCCGTCTACTTCAATAATAATGTCTCCACGTTTAATTCCAGCTTTTTCAGCGGGGCCTCCTGACAAAACTCCCGTAGCTGTATCTGCAACCCGAGCGCCGCCTCCCGTATATCGATTATCCAAAGACATGCCAACTATTGGAAATGTTGAGTGGCCTGTTTTGATTAACTGCTCAGAAGTAATTCGGGCTTGATTAATCGGAATTGCAAATCCTAAACCAATTGAACCAGGCTGTGATCCGCCAAATACATTAGAACCAAGTGAGGCGATTGCAGAATTAACGCCGATCACCGCTCCATTAATATCTACAAGCGGTCCACCAGAATTACCTGGATTAATTGCTGCATCTGTTTGAAGGGCATTGATAAATGAATTCTCTCCTGCTTGATTCTCTGAACTTGTCGTTACAGGTCTATTTTTTGCTGAAATGATTCCGGATGTAACAGTTCCAGCAAGGCCTAGTGGGGAACCAATTGCGATAACTGGGTCTCCAACTTGAACTTTATCGCTATCGCCAAGTGTCAGGGCAGGTGCATCTGTCACGGGAATTTTGATTACAGCTAGATCGTAAGCAGTGTCCCGCCCGATCAGGGTTGCTGTATACGTACGGTTATTTGCTAGTTTTACGGTGATCTTCCCGTTACTGAGCACAGCTGGTTCAACAACGTGATTGTTAGTAAGGATATATCCATTGCTTTGAATAAAAAAGCCAGTACCAGTGTCTTGTCCCTGACTTGAGTTTGAATCTACTTCAACTACAGAGGGTGAGACTCGAGCAGCGATTGCTGCAACTGAATTTGGGGCGCGTTCAATATTACGTGAGACTGAAACTAAGCCGCTATTCCCGCCAAAGCGATTACTTCCAATTAAAGCACCGACAAATCCGGCAAGCAGGGCCATCGCTAATGCTAAGTACCACGTGACTCCACCTCGCTGGCGATAGGCATATGCAGGTGCAGGAATTGGTTGACTCTCAGAGATCCACCATGGTGTTTGAGAAGATGGAGTCTGAGGTTCATCTGAAGTCATGTTCCCATTCTAACAATAGTTAAAGCTTTGTCGCCAAGAGAACGCCGCTGCCCACAGGTAATAGCGATGAGGACCACCGCAAGTCTTCCTTTACGGCTTTAATCCCATCTCGACGGGAAATACTTTCAAAATCACGTTGTGTTGGGTCAGCTACTTTCCCGCCACTGAGAGCGTGATCAATAAAGAGCACTCCCCCTGTGCGTAGCAAACGATAGCTTTCGTGTATCAAGTCCATTAGATCTGCTGCCGGACGAAGCACAATAAGGTCATAATTATTATCTGCAAGTTTTCCTACAACTTCCAGAATGACTCCTGTGATTAATCTGAATCGCTGCGCGCCAATCCCTGCTTCTTCAAAAACAGTTCGTGCTGCAGCAGCATGCTCACGTTCAGTATCAATGGATGTCAGGACTGCATCTGAAGGTGCACCATTAAATATCCATAATCCGCTGACACCTGAGCCTGTACCAATCTCTGCAATCGACTTTGCATTGAGAGTTTGAACTACGTATTTCAGAAGCCCACCAACAGCAGGTGACGGGTCAACCGTTCCTAATTCCTCCGCAGTATTGCGTGCTTGTTGCATAAAAACATCTTCGCGGACAAAGCTTTCAGAGAATGCTGACATATCGCCGCGGTTGCCGATCATTGCTTATTCCTCACGTATCGCAAAGTGCTCACTAGAAGGATGCTAACCACTCAATGAGCAGTCTGGTACTAAAACCTGTCCCGCCTTTAATAAATTCTCCGGCATCAGACTCAGATCGGGCTGGACCTGCAATATCAAGATGAACCCAATTTCGTGTGCCAACAAACTTCTCAAGAAATAGCGCGGCTGTGACTGAACCCGCAGAGAAGTTTCCTTTATCAGCGATATGGGTGTAATCAGCAATTTCGCTTTCAAGTCCACTTTGATAATCATCAATCAGAGGCATTGGCCATACGCGATCACCAATCTGTTCTCCAAGAGCGCTCAATTTCTTTGTTAACTTTTCATCTCTGGAATACATTGCTGCATATTGCTTACCAAGCCCAAGACTTGCAGCCCCTGTCAGGGTTGCAACATCAATAAGAAAATCTGGATCTAACTCAAGGTCGGCATATGCAAGTCCATCTGCCAAAACTAAACGACCTTCTGCATCTGTATCTAAAACCTCCACGGTTGTTCCACCGTAATGGGTGATGACATCTGAAGGGCGTTGTGCAGTGCCTGAAACCATATTCTCTGCGCACATCAAGAGCGCGGTCACACGAACATTTGGTTTAAGTTCTGCGATTGCGACTGTTGCCGCCAAAATTGCAGCAGCCCCTGCCATGTCACTCTTCATCGCAACCATTGTGTCGTATGGTCTTTTGAGTGAAATTCCTCCAGTATCAAAAGTAATTCCTTTACCCACGAGAACAACATGAGGCCAACTCTTAGAACCAAACGGTGCGTATCGAACTTCAATCATGCGCGGACCTGGAGTTGGCGCAGAATTACCCACTGCTAGTAAACCCCCGAATTTTGCTAACCCTCTACCGCTTTTTACATGCACAGAAAGTGCGGAAGATTTTGCGCGAGCAACAAGTGATTTTGCCTGAGCTGCCATCCATGCTGGGTCTTTAATATTTGAAGGCGTATGAATGAGGTCACGCGCATTCCACACGGCATTACTTATGACACGCGCTCTATCAACATCATCTTTAAATTTTTGTGCAAATGTAACGCAGGCAGCAGACTTTTTTGCATCCTTTGCTGTTGTCTTTAAATTCCACCCATACTGGGCAAGTGAGATAGCAATGATGTGTGGAACTGCACTCTCTTTGTCTAGAGATAGTGCATGAAGGATATTAAAGCCTGTTCCTTTTATTTTGCGGCCAAGTACTGCTCCCGCCTTACGTAAATCTTCTCTTGTGCCCTCTCCGACCCCGATGATGTAAACGCGGCTTACTTTTCCAAAATCAGTAATTGGAATTTCAATAAGTTCACCAGGCTTACCAGTGAAATCTGGCCAATGAGATTTTGTTACCTCAAAGTTAATATTCAATTTTTTGATAGCTTGTTCAGAGTAAGAATTAAGATCTAAAAGAGCACCTTCATCTGTTGTATTAGCTGCGAGCGCAATTGCGTCATAAGTATCTAGATCGGATTCTTTAATAGATCCAATGACGTGAAAAATTGGCTGAAGAAGCCTCATGGGGTGATCCTATTTTTTAACGAGTGAGACTGCTGCTTGAAGTGCGTTACCTAGGTTTGTCGCTTCTTCAACGTTGAGCTCAACTACAAGTCGGCCGCCGCCCTCAAGTGGGATTCTCATAACAAAACTGCGAGCTTCCTTAGTGACTTCCATTGGTCCGTCACCTGTGCGGGGTTTCATAGCTGCCATAAGGAGAAGTATCTCGCATCAGTTGGTATGTGGGAAATCGAGCGCAGCCAATAAGCGGCGCTTACCCCCTTCTATAACGACGGCAACTGAGCGGGCAGGCACACCAAGGGTTTTAGCAATCTCCTCATTTGACAGGCCTTTGAGATAGTGCAAGGTCAAAATGAATCGTTCTTCTTCTGGCAGGCTTGCGATCAACTCGGCGATAGTCGGTACCTGCTTCACATTACAAAGGTTACCCGTCTATTGCTGCCCCAGACATACAGCCACTCTTTGAAAAGGGTGAGAGCGATAGAAACCCCCTTTGATACCGTACTCACATGAGAAAAGCCTATGGATCTGGTGTTGCAACAATTGCAAGCAATGGTGATCTGCTTGATTGTTGGTATCTGGATGTTTCCCTATCCTCCATCACAAATAAATCAGACCGTAGTGAGAATCTTAAAGCTGACCCTGTGCGCGGTGTAACAAAGCGTGAAGTAGATCTTGAAATTGATATGGACGTTGCCCCACAAGACGCCGCTGATGCATATTTGCGTTTACATCTTCTTTCACACCGTTTAGTAAAGCCGCATGGAGTTAATCTTGACGGAGTGTTTGGCTTACTCACAAATGTTGCTTGGACATCGGCAGGACCTTGTTCCCTTGTCGATTTTGAAAAGACTCGCGCAAAATTACGTGCAACTCATGGGCATATCACTGTATTTAGTATTGATAAGTTCCCACGAATGGTTGATTATGTAATTCCAGAAGGTGTGCGAATTGACTCGATTTGCCCCTTATCAGTACGGATTTATCTTGTGCTCAAGGGGGTAACCCCACATTTTCATGCATGAGCGATAAGGTCCACATGCGGCGGCAAATCTGTTGTCTTCGAAGGCTCTGTCCCCTTCAACCAGCCACCCCTCTGCGGCGTTATCGACTACTCTCTGCTTCTGTAAAGGGCGGAAATTAATGGCTGAACGGTAATAGTGGCAAGCATGCTTCATATCTTCTCTTTGGTAATACTGGTTGGCCACCAAAACCGCCTGCATGGTATTGATGGGTTCCATGGGCGCAAACTCCGCCCCCCAGGGCGTCAACGCCACATACGCACGGTAAATGGCCTGCACATCGAAGT
>Ga0118677_10002621_pt1 | contig 35762 bp, 32 predicted proteins | sample AliMusrvi5mmetaG_FD_86154 | JGI IMG/M metagenome (GOLD analysis project Ga0118677, IMG submission 86154)
GCTATACCCAATCAGGTGGCCCAACCCCACCCGAAAGAAACAAGGAGCCCCAAATGCCCGCAACAACCCCTGTATACCAAACGAACCTAGAAAATCGAACCCAAGTCCACCCCAGCCCCGCATCTGGTATAATTGTAAGTTCATGTTTGCTCTCTCCAGCGCCCGCCATCAGCACCATCATCGGCTCCACTTGCGGTGACGGGCGAACCATGAAATCCCTCGGAAATGAATGGAAAGGTTGCCCGCCGCAGTAATGGCGGGTATTTTTTTATCTGTATGGATCTCGATTTCAAAAAGACGGATGGCCTGATTACCGCCGTCATTCAAGACTACAAAACCAATCGCGTTTTGATGGTCGGATTTATGAACGAAGAAGCTTTCAAGATGACCGTCGAAACCGGCTTCGCAACCTTTTATAGCCGCTCGCGCAAAAAGCTCTGGCTCAAGGGAGAAACCTCCGGCCACCGCCTCGTCGTCAAAAACATCTTCACCGATTGCGACAAAGACGCCCTGCTCGTCACCGTCGAAGCCATCGGACCCGGCGTCTGCCACGATGGCTACGAGAGCTGCTTCTACCGCCGCCTCGCGGGCGCCGAATGGACCGTCGACGAAGAGCGAGCCTACGATCCGAACGCCGTGTACGGGAGCAAATAAATGAAACTGAAACTTGGAATTCCGAAGGGCAGCCTGGAAAACGCGACAATCGACCTTTTCCGCCGCGCCGGCTTCAACATCACCACCAGCAGCCGCTCCTATTTCCCGTCCATAGACGACCCCGAAATCGAGTGCATGCTCATCCGCGCACAGGAGATGGCCCGCTATGTCGAAGACGGCGTGCTTGATGCCGGCCTCACCGGCCTCGACTGGGTGGCCGAATGCGAAGCCTCCGTCCAGACCGTCGCCGACCTCGTCTACGCCAAGCAGAGCTTCGGCAAAGTGCGCTGGGTCCTCGCCGCTCCCGAAGCCTCGCCGTTCAAAACCGTGCAGGACCTCGAAGGCAAGATCATCGCCACCGAACTGGTCGCCACCACCAAACGCTACCTCGCCAAAAACGGCGTCACCGCAAAGGTGGAGTTCAGCTGGGGCGCCACCGAAGTGAAGCCGCCCGAACTGGCCGACGCCATCGTCGAAGTCACCGAGACCGGCTCGTCACTGCGCGCCAACAAGCTCCGCATTCTCGAAACCGTCCTCGAATCGAACACCCAGCTGATCGCCAATAACGGCGCGTGGAAGGACGACTGGAAGCGCCGCAAACTGCAGGACATCAAGATGCTCCTCGAAGGCGCCATCAACGCCCTCGGCAAGGTCGGCCTTATCCTCAACGTCGAAAAGTCGAAACTCAAGGACGTGCTCGCCGTGCTACCGGCGCTCAAGAACCCAACCATTTCGCACCTGAGCGATGAGAACTGGCTCGCCGTCCATACCATCCTCGACGAGTCCACCGTCCGCACCATCATCCCGCGGCTCAAAGAAGCCGGCGCCCAGGGTATCGTCGAATACCCGCTGAACAAGATTGTGATGTAACGATGCTCAGAATAGTCGATTCCAAACAAGTCGGCCGCATCCTCGCCCGCAAAGCGGTCAACCTCGCCAATGCCGAAGAGATCGTACGGCCCATTCTCGATGCGGTGAAGACCCGCGGCGACAAGGCCCTGATCGAGTACGCGCAGAAGTTCGATCAGCTCGATCGCAAGACCGTAGCTGTACCCGCAAAGGAACTCGCCGCCGCCGAAGCCGCGCTCTCGCCGCAGTTCCGCGAAGCCGTCACCACGGCCGAAAAGAACATCCGCGCCTTCGCGCAGCTGCAGCTGCCGTCTGAAAAATCGAAGCAGATCGCCCCCGGCATCAGGCTCGGCCAGATCGTGCGCCCGCTCGATACAGTGGCAGCCTACATCCCATCAGGCCGCTATCCCCTGCCCTCCACGCTGCTCATGACCGTCATCCCGGCCCAGGTAGCAGGCGTCCCCAACATTTGCGTGGCTTCTCCACGCGCCGTGACGGAGATTTACGGTACCGCATCGTATCTGAAAGTGAACCGCGTATTCCAGATGGGCGGAGCACAGGCAATCGCGGCCTTCGCATACGGCACAAAAACAGTTCCACGCGCCGACCGCATCGTCGGCCCCGGCAACATCTATGTCGCCGCCGCGAAGAAATTGCTCGCTGGCGATGTCGGTATCGATTTCGTCGCCGGCCCCACTGAAATCCTCATGATCGCCGCCGAAGGCAATCCCAAGTGGATCGCCGCCGACATGCTCGCCCAGGCCGACCACGATACGGACGCCTCTGCCGATCTGCTCACCACGTCAAAATCGCTCGCCACCGCCGTCGCCAAGGAAGTCGAAGCGCAGTTGGCGACACTCTCCACCGCGGCCGTCGCCCGCAAAGCCATCGACCGCAACAGCGCCATCATCCTCGTACGCTCGCTCGAGGAAGCGGTCGAAATCAGCAACCGCTTCGCGCCGGAACATCTCAGCATCCACGATGCCTCGCTGCTGCCCGGAATCAAACACGCAGGCAGCGTCTTCGTCGGCCCTTACAGCCCTGAAGCGGCAGGCGACTACGCCTCGGGCACCAATCACGTGCTGCCCACCTCGGGTGCTGCCCGCCTGCGCGGCGGACTATCCGCGGCAGATTACGTCAAGGTGATCTCCGTCCAGGAACTGAACGAAACCGGCCTCCGCAAAATAGAAAAGGCCGTGACCACAATCGCCCGCGCCGAAGGCCTCGAAGCCCACGCCCGCTCCGTTGAGGTGCGCAATGCCAAGTGAAAGACTGAAGCCGCGCAAGGCCGTCCAGAAGATGGCGCCCTATCACCCGCCCACCGGCGGGCGCGCCGATAAGCTGCGCCTCGATTTCAACGAAAACACCATCGGCTGCTCGGAAAACGTGACGCGCTTCATCGTCGAAAACCTTACCGAAGAGTCGCTAACCATCTATCCCGAATACGGTGCCGTCCGAGCCGACCTCTCGAAATTCTTCCGCGTCAGCGACGACGAAATGGTGCTCACCAACGGCACCGATGAAGCGATCCAGGTCCTCATCAATACCTACGTCGATGACGATGACGACGTACTAATTCTGAAGCCCGCCTACGCCATGTACCGGTTCTATGCTGAAGTGGCTGGCGCTTCCATCCGCGAAATCGATTACCGCCCCGGCACCCTTGCCTTCCCGCTCCAGGAACTGCTCACGGCCATTCATCCCGATACGCGCGCCATCCTCATCTCCAACCCGAACAACCCCACCGGCACCGGCACCGATCTCGATGGCATCGTCAAAATCCTCAAGCGCGCGCCCAACGCCGCCGTGCTGATCGATGAGGCCTACTACGAATTCTGCGGCGTCACCGCGCTGCCATTGATCAAGGAATACCCGAACCTCTTCGTCACCAGAACATTTTCCAAGGTCTACGGCATGGCCGCCATGCGCATGGGCTGCATGTTCTCGCAGGCAGGCAACGTGGCCTTCCTGCGCAAAGCGCAATCGCCGTACAGCGTGAACGCCCTCGCCGCACTGGCCGCCCGCGGCGCCGTCCGCGACGCAGGCTTCATCGAACGCTACGTCGGCGAAGTGCTCGCCGCGCGTGAACTGCTCTACGTCGGCTTCGAAAAACTCAACATCCCCTACATCAAAAGCCAGGCCAACTTCGTCCTGTTCTTCGCCGGCGACCGCTGCATCCCCATCCGCGACAAGCTGCGCGAAATGGGCGTCCTCATTCGCGACCGCAGCTATGAGATCGAAGGCTGCGTACGCGTCACCGTCGGCACCCGCGAACAGATCAGAAGATTCCTGGCCGCATTGGAGAGCTTGTGGTAAACCAGAAAGACATCATCGTATTCGACATGGATGGCGTGCTCGTCGAAGTCTCCGAATCCTATCGTGAGACCATCTGCCAAACCGTCCAACACTTCACCGGCAAGCCGATCACTCGAGACCTGATTCAGGACTACAAAAACCAGGGCGGGTGGAATAACGACTGGTCCCTATCGCAGAAAATCTGCGCCGACATGGGCGTCGCCGTCGAATACAACACCGTGGTCGAGTATTTCAACAAGATCTTCTTCGGCGAAAAGAACGACGGCCTGATCCTGCGCGAACAGTGGTTCGCCCAACCTGGCCTGCTCGAACGCATTTCGCAAAGATACGACTTCGCCATCTTCACCGGCCGCCTCCGCGATGAGGCAGGCATCACGCTCACGCGCTTCGCCAACGGCCTCAAGTTCGAACCCGTCATCGGTGCCGACGACGTGGAGAATCCCAAGCCCGCGCCAGACGGCTTGATCAAGATCGCCGCCATGTTCCCCGGCCGCAACCTCTGGTACATCGGCGACACCGTGGACGACGCCCGCAGCGGCAAGGCCGCAGGCGTGCCTTTCATCGGCATCGCTGCACCCAATAATTCGCGCTACGCCGAACTCGTCCTGCTGCTCAAAATGGAAGGCGCAGTCGCAATCCTCGACGACATCAATCAACTGGAGACCGTACTCGGAAAATGAGAACCGCCAAAATTCAGCGCGACACCAAAGAGACGCAGATCTACGGCAAGCTGCGCATTGAGGGCAAAGGCCGCTATAACATCAGCACCGGCATTCGCTTCTTCGATCACATGTTGGAACTGTTCACCAAGCACGGCGGCTTTGATCTCGATATCACCGCCAAGGGCGACCTCGATGTCGATCAGCACCACACCGTCGAAGACGTGGGCATCGTGCTCGGCCAGTTGTTCGCCGAAGCTCTCGGCGACCGCAAGGGAATCAACCGCGCCGGCTACTTCCTGCTCCCGATGGACGAGACGCTCGCCGTCGTCGCAGTCGATCTCGGCGGCCGCCCGGCCCTGGTGTACAAAGACAGAGTGAAAGTGGTGCTCGTCGGCGACCTCCAGACCGAACTCGTCGAGGACTTCTTCGGCGGCTTCACCACCCACGCCGGAGCCAACCTCCACGCCAAGATCATGTACGGCCGATCCAATCATCACAAGATCGAAGGCATCTTCAAGTGCTTCGCGCGCGCCATGAAATACGCCTGTTCGAAAGATGCGCGCCTGAAGGATCAACTGCCCTCCACCAAGGGACTCTTATGATCGCGGTATTCGATTACGGTGCCGGCAACCTGCGCAGTGTGCAAAACACGCTGGGCGAAATCGGCGCGCAATACAGTGTCGTCGAAGATGCAGCCGGGCTGCGCGGCGCATCGAAAATCATCCTTCCCGGCGTAGGCCACTTCGGCCAGTTGATCCGCTCTCTCGATGCCATGCGCGTGCGCTCCACCTTTCTCGAATGCCTGGATGCGGGCATTCCCTTCCTGGGCATCTGCCTCGGCCTGCAGGCACTCTTTGAAAAGAGTGATGAAGCGCCGGAAGTGGAAGGCCTCGCCAAATTCAAAGGCACGGTAAAGCGCTTCCCTGTTGGCGCGCGCGTGCCGCACATGGGCTGGAACGAAATCGAGCCGCAGCGCGAATCGCGCCTGCTCAAGAACATCGGCCCCAAGCCCTACGTCTACTTTGCCCACAGCTACTATGTGCCTGTCTGCGATCAGTCCGCGGCCACCTGCACTTATGGCGAGCCCTACACCGCGGTGCTCGAAGCGGGCAACATCTTCGGCGTGCAGTTTCACCCTGAAAAGTCCGGGCCGCTCGGTTTGCGGATCGTGAAGAACTTCGTGGAGATCTAAACCATGCTGGCCAAACGAATCATTCCCTGTCTCGACGTAACCGCCGGCCGCGTGGTCAAGGGCGTAAATTTCGTCAACCTGCGCGATGCCGGCGATCCCGTGGAACTCGCCGACCGCTACAACCAGCAGGGTGCGGACGAGATCGTGTTTCTCGATATCACCGCATCAAGCGACAACCGCAACACCATGATTGACATGGTGGCCCGTGCCGCGCGCAAGGTCTTCATCCCGCTCACCGTGGGCGGCGGCCTTCGCTCCGTTAAGGATGCGCGCCGCGTCTTGATGGCCGGAGCCGATAAGGTCGGAGTCAACACCTCAGCCGTGCGTGAGCCGGAGCTCATCACCGCGATGAGCAAGGAGTTTGGCGCGCAGGCAGTGGTGCTCGCCATTGATGCCCGCCGCAATTCGACAGGCGGTTGGAACGTCTTCACCAAGGGCGGCCGAGTCGATGAAGGGATCGATGCCGTGGAATGGGCCGCGCGCGGCGAAGCCTTGGGAGCGGGCGAAATCCTGCTCACCTCCATGGACGCCGATGGCGTGAAGACCGGCTTCGATTGCGAACTCACGCGCGCTGTTTCGCGCGCCACGCACATCCCTGTCATCGCATCGGGCGGCGCAGGCAAACCTGAAGATTTCCTCGAAGTGCTCACCGAAGGCGAAGCTGACGCAGCGCTCGCGGCGAGCATCTTCCACTACGGCACGTATACCGTGGATGACTTAAAAGAATTCTTAGACCGGCATCAGATTCCGGTGAGGAGAACGGCTTGATTATTCCATGCATTGATCTGATGGGCGGCAAGGTCGTCCAGCTTGTGCAAGGCCGCGAGAAGGCTCTTGAAGGCGATGCGCCGCTTGAGATGCTCGCGAAGTTCGCGGCGTTTCCGCAGATCCAGGTGATCGATCTCGATGCCGCCATCGGCACCGGCGCCAACGACGAGATCGTGGAGTTACTAGCTTCGCATGCCGTCACACGCGTCGGCGGCGGAGTCCGCGATGCGGCCCGCGCAAAGAAGCTCATCTCGCAGGATGCGCATCGAGTCATCGTCGGCACATCGGCCTTCGCGAAGGACGGTCCCAACCATGCGCTGCTCTCTGAGATCGCATCCGCAGTCGGGCCGGAACGCATTCTCATCGCAGTCGATTCGAAGGACGGCAAGGTAGTGGTGAAGGGCTGGCGCGAATCCATGCAGTTCACCGCCGAAGAAGTGATCGGCCAGTTGGAGCCTTATTGCGGCGGCTTCCTCTGCACTTATGTCGATAAAGAAGGCATGATGCAGGGAACCAATCTCGATTGGTTCCGCGCACTGCGCGCGGCCACGAAGCACGAACTAACGGCAGCCGGCGGCATCACCACACTTGAAGAGATCGCTGCACTTCAGGCGATCAATGTTCACGCGGCATTGGGCATGGCCATCTACACCGGCCGCCTCGATCTCGCTGAACTAGCGAAGCTCAGCTAACCGCCGGTCAAGATCTTCGGCAATCGCAGGCAACCGCTCCGGCGAGCGTACGAGATTGGCAACGCCCATCTCTTTGTAGTTCAAGTAGAACAGCTCCACGGCCATGCCGGCCACAGCGTATGCAATCGCAGCGTTCTGCGCATTCATGCCGGCAAAGGTCTGGTCCAGTTGTGAGAGCTTTGGCAACTTGGCGCCGCGTATCTGCCGGGGTTTCTGCCCCGCGAGTTTCTGCGCCAGGCCTTCGTGAAACCATGCCGGCCAGTTTCCTGTCATGGCGAGGCAGGCGTGCACCAATTCGTGCGCGACGCTCGTTCGAGTCTGTGCCGATTGCTGCACCGATACACGAATGCGGCCATCGAAGACGCCGGCGCTCCACTCCGACATTCCCGAAGTGCGCAGGTAATCTTCGCGGCTTTGCAGGATCACCACCATGCGCTCCGATGGACGGCAGCCGATCTCGTTCGCGATTCGCGTGAACTCCTCTTCCATCAGGTTCAACATGGCGCGCGCCTGATCGACCGTCATCGCGTCGTCGTAGCGCATCGTGAATCGAGTCGACATCAAACGGCCTTTGCTCAAGCCCGTGGCTGCTTCCCGTTCCACACGCGCGAGAAACACGCGCACGTCCGGATCGTCCTTCAAAGCCAGCGAGTCCTTCAGAAGCCCGATCGCCTTCTGCAGATTGTCGGCATAGTATGCATCGCGGCCGGCCATTGCCAATGCCATCGGGTCTTTCGCTTTGGCAGGCGCGCCGCCTGAGCCAGACACTGATGGGGCCTCGCGGCGAGCACGTTCAAACTCCTCCGCATTAACGATCGCCGAAGGCAGCAGATAGCCCTTCTGCTCACCGGCAGTCACGGCAAGACAGCCATTGATGGCGAATCGAATTGTCACCGGAGACCCGGCCTTCAAGTAGCCGACAATATCATCGGCCGCCTCGCACCCGGTGCGTAGCGGAGTCTTATCCTCCCGCACTGTCTGCGCGGTCGCGGCGAGCAACAAAACTGCCAGCAGTTGAATCACGGACGGTATTCGAAGACGACCAACGTCATGTCGTCGCTTTGCGGTGCTTCTTCGGTGAAGGCCTGCACAGACTTCTTCAGCGCGTTCAGTACATCTTCGCATGTGCCTGCGTAGTTACCTCGCAGAGCCTCTTCGATGCGATGGATCTCGAAGAAGTCCTCGGCGGCGTTTTGCGCTTCCGAGAGTCCGTCTGAATAGCAGACGACTTTGTCGCCGGGCTTTAACTGGTATGCGTCGACCTTGTATGGAGCCACACCGATCAAGCCGATGGGCATGGAGTTGGCGGGCAGCGAGTGCAACTCGCCAGTCACCGAAACCACGATCGGTGCACAGTGGCCTGCATTCGCATAGTGCAGCACACCGTCGCTGTGCAGGTTGCAGAAGAACAGCGTGGCATACTTCTCGCCGTGAGCGCGCTCCACCAAGTACTTGTTGATGCGGCTCATCATCAGCTCGATATTCTTCTCGCCTTCGGAGGCAAGGAGGAATGCGCCTTGCAGCAGCGATGCGAGCAATGCAGAACTGACTCCTTTGCCCGAGACGTCGGCGACAACAGTTGCCCAGCAATCGTCATTCAACTTACGGACATCATAATAGTCGCCGCCCACCTGGTGTGAAGGGATGCTCCAGCCGGCGGCACGATAGAAACCTTCTTTCGGCAGCGACCGCGGCAGCAAGCCACTTTGTATATTGCGTGCGATGGAGAGTTCTTCTTCCAAACGCTGCTTGCTGCGTTCTTCTTCCAGCAGGCGAGCGTTTTCGAGGATGGTCGACGTTTCGAGCGCCAGTGTCTGTAGCAACTCGCGATTACCAGCCGAGAGATCTGCCGCGCCGGCACGTGAATCGAGATAGAGCAGACCTACGGTTTCGCTGTTCGCCGTGCGAATCGATGTTTCCTGACCGCCACCAGACCGCAACCGCACCAGCGGCACGCAGACCACGCTGCGCAGCGCGAGCATCTCCACCGACATGTCAGGCGACACACCACTCGCCGCCATCGGGTCGAAGTTCATCGAGAGCAGTTCGCGGCGTTGCGCCAACGCACGGTTGATCAGGCGCGTCGGCACCTTCAGATCGTTCTTGCCAAGTGGCGCACCGCGATCATTGCGCGCGACAACGATTTCCAGGTCGTCGTCTTTGCGCAGCATTAGGAAGCCGCGCTCGGAACCAGTCACAGTGAGGGCCGCATCCACCACCGCACCTAGTACGTCTTCGGTCGAGAGCGAGTTCTGCAATGCACGGGCGACTTCCACCAGTGCGCGCAACTTCGAGAGATTACCGGCCGTGCCATCCGATTTATTGGTCTGGCCGAGTTGATCGATCAGCTTGTGAATCTCGTCATCCTCAACCATGAAGATGAGCCGATAGGAATCCTGCACGCCGAACTCGATGCTATCGGAGTTCTTCAGTTCATGCTTCGCAACCTGAGTTCCATTGACGAACACGCCGTGGCGGCTATTGAGGTCTTCCAGCGTGTATGTGGTGCCAACCTTATGTACGCGAACATGCTGGCGTGAGATGCGGCTATCGCGCAAGACCAGTTGATTGTCGGCCTGGCGGCCGATGGTGTAAGGCGTCGGCTCAATGACAGCGCGGGTCCGGTTGCCGGATGGGTTGATCACAACGAACGATGCACCCGTGGGGGCGCTTGCGGGCGAACTCATGATTTCTTCCTTTTTGCGACGGGCTGTGGCTCAACGTGGGCGGCGGCTTCGGTAATCTCCAAGGCTCGCTGCACCTGGCATTGCGAGCAATAGCCGCCGATCTCCGTTCGGGCGAGGACGATCTGAAAACCAAAATGGGATTCTATCTGGCGGCGCAGCTTCTGCAGCGGGTCGCCGAAGAACTCCTCGACCTTACCGCAGCGCAGGCAGATGACGTGGGCGTGTTCCTGCTTCAAGCGCGTTTCATAGTAGTGCTGATCGCCGCCGTAGTGCATGAGGTCAAGCTCGTCGACGAGCCCACCTTCCTTAAGCATTTTGAGCGTACGGTAAACAGTGACGCGGTTCAGCTTGGGATCTTTCTGCTGGGCCATTAGAAACAAGCTCTCAGCATCGAGATGCTTTCCGGACTTATCGATTAATTCGAGCAGGATCTGGCGTTGGCGCGTCAGGCGGATTCCGCGCTGCTTCAACGAACCCTGCATGCTGTCAGTGGACACGGTGATTTCTTTTCCTTATTGACTTGCAAGTCCGGTTTGTTACTCAGGACATATATCGAATTTAACACGATCCCACTGTGTTACCATTCGGGCGTGTTCCCTTACGATGCAACCATTCTGGCGGCCCTGCAAACATCGCCGCAGTCGATTTCAGACGTTTTGAACCTTCTCCACACGATTGACTCGACTTGCCAGGACGGAGACGGCTTGAAATGGTTCAACTGGCTATACATGGAAGTCACGCAGGCGGTGGCCGATCGCGTTGCAGCCGGAGGATTCAAGGACCCCGCATGGATGACCGCGCTCGACGTCAACTTCGCAAACCTCTATTTCGTTGCGCTGCATGCTTCCCTCAGCGGCGGCGAAACGCCGAAGTGCTGGCGTGTCCTGTTCGACCACCGCGCGGACTCGCCGGTTGCGCGCATCCAATTCGCAATGGCCGGCATCAATGCGCACATCAATCACGATCTGGCCGAAGCAATTGTGCTGACATGCCAGGCGCGCAACAGCACGCCGCAGTACGATGGCGAACACTACAAAGACTACACTGCGTTGAACGAAACGCTCGACAGCCTGGTTGATATGGCAAAGAAGAAGCTGCACGTGCGATTGTTGGGCGACGTGTTGCCGCCGGTTTCACACCTGGAAGACTCGCTGGCGGCGTTTGGCGTGAGCGCTGCGCGGGAGACGGCATGGCTCAATGCGGATCACCTGTGGGCGATCCGGGCGACTCCATTTCTGGCTGAGACGTTCATGGAGATGCTGGATGGCTTTGCTGCCTATGCCGGGAATCTGTTGATGGTGCCTGTGCCCGCAGGACATTGAGATGACCGCATCCGTACCCGCAACGCTCATTTGGCTATAAACTCCGGGATCACGGTCCCCTTTGCTACCTGCTGGAACGAAGACCACTCGCAAGGGTAACCATCCGCAGGCCCGCTGCAACCAGAGATGAACACGCTGGCTATGGCCGGTGGAGTGTCTTTTGAGATAGGCGTCGAATCATGCATCTGTTAGAGAGTCTGCGCGACGAATTGCAGGCGCACCGAAAAACGTCCGGACGCTGAGGAACGCCATAGCGAAAACACCAAAGCCCCACCAGGAGGCACGTCGTCATGCTGGTAACCGGGAAGCAGCCATGAGAGTCCGAGCATGCCGGAGAGGTTCGATATATTTGTATCGTGTCCGGAGACGATGACGACTGTGTTTTCCGGTGTGCCAAGCCCTCCATCCTTCGCCTTCCCCTCTACCGCCTGCTCCATGGAGCGGAGAATGTGGCTGAGCAAATTGGAACCCCTGGCACGGGCCAGGTAGGGCGTCCGCCTCATCAGATCGGCGTATCCAGTATGCAGTGCCATGATCTGTATGAGCTTCGCCCGATCCAGGCGACCCCACCCGAATTGCGCTCCGCTCATGCCGTTGGTGTATTCGAGCAGGAAGTTCTCAGTGAAGGTGGAGGCCAGGCGCAGCGGTCCCTCCATGGCGACGCCACCTTTGCCTGAGGTCAACGCCGCCGGCTCATCGAATATGCTCTTTGCGGGCTTGCCAGTGCCTCGAAGGACGTTATCCAGGACATCCAGAGCCGGGCGGTTCACATCCACGATCACATCCAAAGAAGGACCAATCCGGCCTCTGACCGCGGCCAGGCTGAGCTTGGAGTCAGCCGTTGCAAGTCCGGATTCCAAAGGGTTGAACAGCGGGTCGGTCTCGTCTTCGGGTTTGGCGTGAATCCCGGCCGGGCATCCGGGAAACATTCCCTGGGCGAGCGCCTTCGCTGTTTCGCGTGTTCGTTGACCGTTATCGGCAATGAAATGGACGCGCAGCAAACTATCGCAGCCTGACTTGTCCAACAACTTTGCAGCAGCAAAATAACCGCGGTAGTAGGCGCCCATCAGTTGCATAAGTTGCCGGCCGTGCTGCGTCAACTCCCCGGGCGCAACGCCCCAATCCGGCCATGGCTCGGCCGAGTATTGATTCAGGCGCTCCGTCGTCCAGGTGGGTGCGCGTACGCCGTGGCGCGTGACAATGACGGCATATTTCAATTGTTCCGCCGGCGCGGGCGTCTGCGCTTGTACAAACGCTGACGCCCACGAGAGCGAGATATAGAAGGCCATTTTCCGCATGTCAGAAATTCAGTTTAACGCCGATGATAGCCCACATCTTGTAGCGCTCTTCCTGAATGGCATGGTTCTGATCTCCAACCCAAACCCGATAGGGCTCATTGCCCAGATTCAGCAGGTCAGCGAAGACGCGGATGTGTTTGTTGATCCGCTGGCTGGCCGAGAAATCGATTTCGACTCGATTGTCTAACCAGTTATCGTCAGCCGCTGTGGCGCCGATCGCCAGTACATAGTGCCCCTGGTAGTTGAACGAGGCTCTCGCCGAGAATCCCTTTCGTTCATACGAGAGCGATGCGTTACCCATGTTCGAGGCCTGACCGGGCAGAATGAAGTTTCCGCGCGGAAGGGTGGCATCGGAATGAACATGGGTGAAGTTTGCATAAGTGGAAAAACCGCGGAGCGCGGAGGGCAGGAAATCCAACTGGCGGACCAGGGTGAATTCAAAGCCGTACAGGTTTGCGGTATCGCCGTTGATTGGCTGAGTCACTCTGTAGTTGTCAGTTCCGATCTTCTCCTGGTTGGTTGCGGAGAAAATATAGTTGGAGAGGTTCTTGTAGAAAAAGCCCGCCGACATGATACCGACATTCTGGAAATAGTGCTCCAGCGAAACATCGAAGTTATTCGCGGTGGTTACTTTTAGATTCGGATTGCCCTTGGAGATCGTCAACCCGGTGTTGTCCTGCAAAGTGAAAGGCGCCAGATCGCTGTAATTCGGGCGAGCTAATGCGCGGCTGAAAGAGATGCGCAGGGGCGTATCTTTCCATAATTGATGCCGCAGATGTATGCCCGGCATGATGTTCAGATAGTCGTTCTTGCCCGTGAAGAAGGATCGCGAAGTGACTGCTCCGCCGGCGCCAAGAAGATACTGCGGAGCGCCATAAGTAGTGCTGGTGGACTCAAACCGTATGCCGGGCAGGAGGGTTGTCTTTTCGCCGAGGTAGATCTGATCCATGACGTAGCCGGCTGTGACTCTCTCTTTGGCGCGGTAACTGCCGGAATCACCAGTAGCCGAATAGACCGTATTCAACGTGCCGACGCGGCTCAGAGCCAGCATCTTGTCTGGATCCGGAAACGCTGTACCGAACTCTTTGTATTTGCCTCCGAGATAATTGTCGCCGGGAGCGTAGTCAGGGGTTGTGTTATCGGACAGAGGAATCGTCAAACCGCTTTTCGGAGTCTGGGTGATGGTATTCACGTCACGCGTGCGGTTTTCATCGCGGACCGACATGCCGAATTTGAGCAGTCCGCCAGATGTTGTGCCAAACCGGCTGGGTGCGGAGATGTCGAATCCGCCGGACAAGTTTCGTGCCGCTCCATGGTCATTTTGAATCGCATTCTGAATGAAGGTGAAGGCGTTCACATTTTGATTGGCGGGATTGGCCTGAATATTGGCAGGGTCGAACGAGGAAGCCGACACGTTCGGGGCAAAGGTAACTCCATTTTGGCGAAATGTGGACTCAATCCGGTATGGCGTATCCAACATCGCCTTCGAATAGGAAAAGCGATAGGAGATCAGCCAAGAGCTTGGCAAGGTATTGGTTCCCCCGATGGTAACGGCGGTTTGGTTGGAGTCATGATAACGATTGCGGAGAAGGCGCTCCAGCCGGCTGTTGCTGATAATGTCGCGAAATCGATGCCTGAGTTCGGAATCTTCGTACTCCGTGCGCAGCAGACGAAAGTAGATATCGGAGCCGGGCTTGATGCGATAGTCGATATCGCCGGTGCCGCCGGCCCGTGTGCGGGTGAGTACGTAATCGCGCAGATCGAGGCTGGAGAGGGACTGATTTGTCCACCCCGGTTCCAGATCCTGCGAGCCTCGGTTGTTCTGGTAAAAGTTTCCGGATGCCATGAAGCCCAGTTTCCCGTCGAAGAACCGTTGGCCGAAAGTGCCGCTGTAGTCCTTGATGTCGTTCTTAACCAGGGTATTGAAGCCTGAGCCCAGGGTAAGTGCGATCTGGCGGCTGGCGGGGGCACGCTTGGTGATGAGGTTGACGCGTCCGCCAATGGAATCCGCCTCCATATCGGGCGTGAGGACTTTGGTTACCTCGATCGCGCCCATCAGGTCGGCGGGAATCGTATCCAGGGGGATTTGGCGGCTGGTGTTCTCTGTCGTCCCGATACGGATGCCGTTGATCGTCGTTGCGCTGAGCCGCGGTTCCGTGCCACGGATGAGGACGTAGCGGCCTTCGCCCTGGTCGCGCTGGACGACGACGCCCGGTATCCGTTGGACCGCTTCGGCGGCGTTCGGATCTGGAAAACTACCGATCTGATCCGATGCCACCAGGTTGACAAGATTGACCGAGTTTTTTTGGTCATTCAACGCTCGTGCCTGCCCGATCAGATCCGATTCGGCCGCCACTGTTACAGAACTGGACTGCACGGCGAGGGAGAGAGCGGGATTCCACTGAGCAGTGGCTCCGGCAGAGACCTTGACTTCGTCAGTCATTGGATCCAGGCCGAGGTAGGATGCGGTTACTTTCACGGCCCCGGCGCGGACGCCCTGCAGGACGTAGCGGCCTGATTCATCGGTCGAAGTCTTGATGCCCTGTCCCTCAACTTTCACTTCCACGCCTGCGAGCGCGGACTGACGGGAGCGTTCCGTGACTGTTCCTGAGATGTTGCCCGTTTGGGCATTTAAGCTAAGAATTGCAGAGGTACTAAATAAGAAGAAGCGGATGATTCCTGAGGTGGTCATTCGTAGAGTCGTCCTTTCTGAAATGTATGCAGGAGAGCACGATTGTGCTGTTGGTACGTATGAAGGAAGAGAACATTTTTCGCGTGCTTACCCGCATCTACAGTTTGTGCCCGCAGTGTTTCAGGTTAATTACGCGAAGGTTGCGAAGTGATTAATCCAAATGCCTTCCGGCGACATGGGTACGCCGGCGCATAGGAAACTGCGATGCCGGGATCGCTCGCTTCGGCGCAGGGAGCGGAGAGGCTGCGGCCGCGGGGGTGGCAAGCCGATTCGATGGCTGCTGCAATGCAGGCACTCAGCTTGCCACAGTTTCTTGACTCAAATTCCTGATTTACGATGGTGAGTAAGGACGCGCGAACCGGGAGTGAGGCTTGCTCTGGCTTATTCGCTGCCTGGCGGAAACGTTTTCTGCGAGGCTGAAAACGCGAAGCCGGTTCCAGGGCGGTGAGCGCGTGGCATTCAAGTGTTAACTGGCATGTTGAGCTTGCTGGATGGATTTGCGGCCTACGCAGGAAACTTGTTGATGGTGCCTGTGCCGCTAGGTCAGTAGCCGCGATACAGCTACCGCAGACCGGCGAAAGGGTTCACCGCCAGCACGGAACCGTAGAACCGATCATGCTGAAAATCCTCGGCCAGGAATTCGGGGATCCCATTACATTCGGCGTAGGCCCACATGTGAGCGTCGAACCAACTTAACTGGTGCGCCGCACACCCCCTGACCGCCTCGCGCACAATCGTTTCGTTGGGATAAAGAACTACAAATTGCGCGAGCATTTCCTCAGCCTCTCTCAACGCTTCGGATCGTTCCAAAATGATGTGTCCGCGAATTGGCCGTGTAATCGCAGCAACAAATTCGATGATGGCCTTATGCGGCAGACGTACCGAGTTTTCAACGATTCCTCGCTGCAGGATTTCCGTCGCCGCCTTTTGCTTCGCAGGAAACCGACTATTGTAACGGTAAACCAGGATATTGGTGTCAACGAGAGCGGCTGCGGCCATACAAGTCCTCTCGGCTCCATCCGCGGCGTCGAGGTTCCGAATGGCGGGCTTCCACTTGACGTTTTTTCAGGCGCTCGGTCGCCTGATCAAAGAGCCGAAGTTGTGATTTGCTATCGACGGAGTGAATTCGCTTGCCTGGTGGAACCACACGAATCACGTCACCTGCGGGAACCCAGTCAATTTCATCGCCGGGCCGAATGGAGTAACTATCCGCAACTTGTTTTGGCTGAGTGACCTGAAGTTTGGACGTAACCTTCGACATCTAGCACCTCATCCTTACCTTTTCACGGACGTAATCCTTGCGTGGGAGTGCACGGCTATTCTCCGGCGACTTCGCTTGCCCGGAACTTCGCCAGGCGGGTGATCAGTTTCTCCGGGACTGGGTCAGCGAGTTTGAAGCGGAGGGTGCTCTTGTTGACTTCGCAGACGGTGAGATCCTTTTGAAAAGCTTCGAGCAGGCGGCCCGATGCCGGGTAGAGAGAGTAGTGCTTTTTCCAGCCTGCGAAATAGATGACGGCCTTGCCATTGAGCTTGTATGTTGGGATCTGGTAGGAGATTGACTCCTCGGCTTTTGGCAGTGCCTTGCGGATGGCGCCGCGCACCTTTTGAAGCGCCGGGTGTGACGCTTCGGGCTGGGCATTGATGTATTCATCGACGGTTGTGGCCATTGCGTTCGCTCTCCTTGAGTAATGTGGCGACGGCCGGCTTGCGGCAGTTGAGGGCGCGTTGATACGGAGTGACTCCTTGTGTGTCACGGGCAAACGGGTTTGCACCGCAATCGAGCAGGGCACGAGCTGCCTCAATGTTGCCGCGGCGGGCGGCCATGTGGAGAGGCGTGCAATGCTTGACTCCGTCACAGGCGTTGACGTCCGCACCTGCCTGAACAAGGCGCCGGATCACGGCTCCACCTCCGGGGCATTCGTTGGCGAGCCAGTAGAGGGGCGTGTGATTGCCGGCATCCTTTTCCTTTGGGCCGGCGCCCAATGAGAGCAGGTGTTCCACAACGGGGAGACTGCCGGTGGCGGCGGCCCGATGGAGCAGCGTGCTGCCGTTGTAGCGTTCCTGGACCAGGCCGGGATTGAGGGTAAGGATTTCGATAGCGGCGTCATCGAGGCCTTCGCGGATGATCCGGGCGACGAAGCCGGCGAACACGGACGGGCGCTGATCGAGCCCGGGCGGAATGGTGACTTTGCCTGTCCGAAGAGCGGCAACGGCTTCATCGAGCTCCTTTTGCGCATTCCATCTTTGACCGAGCTCTCCCGGGACTTCGCTCTCGTCCTTTCTACTGATGACGTAGGACGAGGAGACGGAGAAGAACCGGCCGAGGTTGGCTCGCAAAGCCGGGTCGAGTTCGGTTTCTTCGAGGGTGGCGTGCATGCAGCGCAGCCATGCGGCGCGTTCGGCGGGGCCGAGCTTGAAGCGCTGGTGCGATTCGTGGAGGCTTAGCCAGTGGCGGAGTTGGGTGTCTTGATGGGGGCCTCCAAGGAACTGAACGAGGAAGGCTGCGAACTCCTCGATGGCACACCTTTGTGACTTGCCTTTGAAAAACGGGTGCAGGATGGGGTCAGCCGCCATGCGGGCATGGAGGGCGGCGGAGATGGAGTGGCATTGGGCGGGGGTCATCTTCAATAGACTACACGTTCGATTTCGTCAAGGGCGATGGCGTCGTCGCGGCGATCATAGAGACCGGTGGTGCGGGCCGATTCGTGGCCTGCCATTTGCTGAGCGATTTCGAGCTTGCCTCCGTTCTGCAGGTAGGTGGTGATGCCGGTGGCGCGGAAGCTGTGGGGGCTGATTTTGGTCATGATGCCGGCAGCGCGGGCGCGGCGCTGGATCATGGTGTAGACGTTGGCCTGCGCGAGTGGCTGCGATGGATTCACTTTGCCCTGGCGCATGGTCGGGAACAGAGCCGCGCCAGACTGGCGCGAGAGGCCCGATTTACTGAGCCATTCGTCAAGCGCTGATTCCAGATTGTGATGGCAGGGCAGTTCGGTGACCTTGCCGCCTTTTTCGTACAGGCGGACCCAGCCGCGGCGTTTCTGGATGTAGTAGTCCTCCACCTTCATCTGCATCGCAGCGCCGACGCGGGCGAAGGTGTAGGCCATCAGCGAAATCAGGGCGCGGTCGCGGAGGCCGATGAGTTCGTGGGTGTCGATGGAGGCGAGCAATAGTCGCATCTCTTCAGTGGAGAGCACGGAGGTCTTGCCTCGCTTCACGCTGTGCTTGGGGCCGCGGACGGCGTGGGCAGGATTCAGCGGAATGACTTGGCCGGTTACTAGCCAGTCAAACAACATGCGGATGGCGGCGAGGTGTTGCTTCACGGTCGGCTTGGAGAGGAGTTGCATGGTGTGCTCGATGTAGCCCGCGACATGGATGGGCTGGACGTTGGCCAGCGTGAGGTTGCGCTGGCCGCACCAATCGGAGAACTGGGATACCGCGCCGAAGTAGGCGCGGCGCGTATTGGGGTTGCGAATGTTGACGGTGAAGAACTCCCAGAAGCGTTTGCCGGCTTGTTCGGACGCGACAAAGAGCGCCGGGAGATTTGCTCCGGCGGCTCCGATCCTTTGTAGCTGGGTGGAGTCCATGGGATCTATTTTAGTTGGTTGGTGGGGGTATCTGGTAAAATCGGCGTTTCATGTTCGATAAAGTTCTGGTTGCAAATCGAGGCGAGATTGCGGTGCGCGTGATTCGCGCGCTGCGCGAGATGGGCGTCAAAAGTGTGGCCGTCTATTCCGATGCGGATCGGGATGCGCTGCATGTGCGGATGGCTGATGAGGCGGTGCATCTGGGCGGGGCTTCGTCTACGGATAGCTATCTGCGGATGGAAAGGATTATTCCTGCGGCGCTGCGGCTGGGCGTGCAGGCGATTCACCCCGGGTACGGCTTTCTGAGCGAAAACGCGGATTTCGCCGATGGTTGTTCGGCGGCGGGCATCAAGTTCATCGGACCACCGGCGGAGGCGATTCGCAAACTGGGCTCGAAGACTTCGGCGCGGCGGATCGCGATTGCGGCGGGCGCGCCGGTGGTGCCGGGTACGGAAGATGCGGTCACCGATTTGAAAGAGGCCCGGCGCATTGCATTGGAGATCGGCTTTCCGGTGCTCATCAAAGCGGCGGCCGGCGGCGGTGGCAAAGGCATGCGGCGGGTGAACTCCGAGCCCGCACTCGAAGCCGCGCTGCGTGATGCGGCGAGCGAGGCCGAGCGGTCGTTTAAGTCGAACGAAGTCTATATCGAAAAAGTGGTGGTGGAGCCGCGGCACATTGAGATCCAACTGATCGGCGATGAGCATGGCAACCTGGTTCATCTGGGCGAGCGCGAATGCACCATTCAACGGCGGCATCAGAAGGTGATTGAAGAGTGCCCTTCCCCGCTGGTGGCCGCGCATCCGGAGATGCGACAGGCGATGGGCGAGGCCGCATTGAAGGTGGCGCGGGCGGCGGGCTACTGCAATGCCGGGACGGCGGAGTTCCTGGTGGATGCGAAACGCAATTTCTATTTCCTCGAAATGAATACGCGGCTGCAGGTGGAGCATCCGGTGACGGAGCTGGTGACGAGCCTCGACCTGGTGCATTTGCAGTTGCGGGTGGCTTGCGGCGAGAAACTGCCGTTCACGCAAGAGGAGATCACGTGGCGCGGGTCGGCGATTGAGGCGCGCATCTATGCGGAAGATCCAGCCAACGACTACATGCCATCGCCGGGAAAGATTGAGCAGCTGTCGTTTCCGAGCGGTCCGGGGATACGGCTCGATTCGGGCATTCACGAAGGCTGTACGGTGCCGATGGATTACGATCCGCTGCTGGCCAAGTTGAGCGTGTGGGCGGGGACTCGTGACACGGCGATTGCTCGAATGGAGCGGGCCCTGGACGAGTGCGCGGTGGTGGGGATCCGCACGAACATCGAGTTCTTCCGCCATCTGCTGCGCGATCCGAAGTTCCGGTCGGGGAGCATGCATACCGGTTTCCTGGAGATGTTCCAGTGGAAGGCCAAGGAGCCGACCGATGAAGAGGTTTTGGCCGCTGTCATGGCCGCGGTGCAGAGGAAGCCGAGGCAAATTGCGGCGGTTCCGGCGGCCGCGGAGTCGCGGTGGAAGACGGATGGAAGGGCGCGGTGGATGCGATGAAGCGGCAGGTCACGGTAAATGGGAAGCTGCGCGAGGTCGAGGTGCCTGCTGGCGCCGTTGTGGAGACGCAGCCGGGCGTGTATTCGGTGATGGTGGGCGAGCGCAGCTATGAGGTACGCTTGAGCGGGTCATTGGCGGAAGTGAACGGGTGCGCGTTTGAGCTGCACATTGTGGATCGGCGAGAGGCGCCCACTGGCACGAGCGCGGCCGAGCAATCGGGGCGGCGTGAGGTGAAGGCGCCGATGCCGGGCAAGGTAGTGGTGGTGCTGGTGACCGAGGGCCAAACGGTGGAGCCGGGCCAGGGCCTGGTGGTGGTGGAGGCGATGAAGATGCAGAATGAGCTGAAGTCGCCGAAGACCGGGCTTGTGACAAAGATCTCGGTAAAAGCGGGCGCGACGGTTGCGGCGGGCGAGGTACTGGTTACACTGGAATAAGCATGCCAGATACTCAATGCCCGAAGTGCGGTGGTACCGGATGGATCGTCGCCGAACGGGGCGGTCTTACGGGAGCGGAGCGTTGCGACTGTGGCTACGCGGCACGCAAGCAGCGCATCGAGGATAGCTCGAACATTCCGCCGTTGTACCAGAATGCGTCGGTGGAGAATTTCCTGCTGCCGACGGATAATCCGGGGGCGCAACGTGCGCTTTCGAGCGTGATGTTGCAAGTGCGGTCGTATGCGCGCGAGTTTCCGGCTACGGATAAGCCGGGGTTGTTATTGATTGGAGATCCGGGTGTTGGGAAGACGCACCTGGCGGTGGCGGCGCTGCGGATATTAATGTCGCGCGGGTTTGAGGGCGTGTTCACGGACTACCAGAATCTGCTGGACCGGATCCGGTCGGGGTATGATTCGTCGTCGGGGTCGAGCGATCGCGAGGCGTATCGCACGGCGCTTGAGGCGGAGATTCTGTTGTTGGATGACCTGGGGGCGCACCGCATTACCGATTGGGTGGAAGATACGGTGACGAGTATTATTACTTATCGCTGCAATAACCGGAAGCCTTTGATTGCGACTACGAATTTGCCGGACCCGGAGGCAGGCAGTTCGATGGTGGAGCGGGCTTCGGGGGGCGGCGGGAAGGTGGAGTACCGGCGGACTTTGGGGGAGTTGATCGGGATGCGGGCGCGGAGCAGGTTGTTTGAGATGTGCAGAGTGATCAGGATGCCGCAGGTGGAGGATTTCCGGATGCGGCGGACTCGGGTTTAGGGGGCTGGGGATTCTGAAGACCAGCCGATGCAGACTGGGTAGCGTTGAGCTGATTAAAAATTTCCCAAATCGGTGAAAGCAATTCCAGATCTGGCGTAACTCCAGCCGATTGGGTAGTCCGAAGGTAATTCGTAACTAAATCAGCCATCAGATGAGCATGCGCAATTGGTTGATTTAGGAAGAACTGCGAGAGTATCCGTACCCCCTCCAGGAATGCGCTGATGGCCTCTTTCAAGTTCGCTAACGCAACGTGGCAGGTGCCTAATCCACTAAGTGCCTTGGCCAAATCTGGCAGGAGGGCGTCAGGGCGCGTCGCGGCAAGCTGTCTAAGAATATGCACGGCCTCCTCGGAAGCAGCCAAAGCCTCTTGGCCTCTCCCAAGAACCGTGAGGCTGGCGGAGATGTTATTCAAAGACACAGCAACATCGACGAGGAATACATTTGGGCGCGTCGCGGCTAGCTGCCTTCGAATTTGAAGGGCCTCTTCGAATGCGGCCAACCCCTCCGCGTACCTTTCTAAATTGCTAAGGATGGCTGCGCAGTTGTTCAAAGACATAGCAAGATTGGAGGAATAGGCTTCGGGGCGAACCGCCGCCAGCTGCCGCCAAAGTTCAACTGATTCTTCAGCTGCCAACAATGCCTCTACAAACCGTCCCTTTTCGCTCAACTTGCTCGTAATATTGACGAGCGACATTGCGAGATGTGACCGAAAAACATCCGGGCGCCTCGCCGCAAGTTGCCGGAATATCTGCAAGGATTCTTCCGAGGCCGCCAGGGCATCATCGTGTCTCCCCAAATCACGAAAACTTGTTGCAGTGGTGTTCAATGCACCTGCGAGATTTGGGAGGAAGAGATCATTATGCTCGGCTGAGAGTTGGCGATAATATCGCGAGGATTCCTCCGCCGCGACCAATGCGTCTTCCTTGCGCCCCAGTTCGCGCAAGATGTTAGCGAGGTTATTTTGCGCCATCGCAAGGTCAGGCAGGAATCTTTCCGGCCGGGACTCGACGAGTTTGCTTAAGATGCCGAGAGATTCCTCGACCGCAGCCAGAGACTCTTGATGACGGCCCATCTCGCTCAGCGAATTGGCGACGTTATTCAGCGCCCCCGCGAGGTTTGGAAGGAACATCTCCGGCCGATTCGCGGCAAGCTGGCGATACAACCTCTCAGCCTCTCTAGCTGAAGCCAGCGCCTCTTCACGCCGCCCGAGTTCACGCAGGATGGAAGCAACATTGTTCATCGACATAGCAGCGTCGGCAAGAGAGGATTCGGTATGAGTGGCTGTCAGTGGCACACGAATTTGCAGTGACTCCTCTGCTGCGGCCCAAGCCTCCCCGAGCCGTCCGAGGTCGTTCAGCCTATTCGAGAAATTGCTCAAGGCTGTTGCAACTTCCTTCTTGAAAGTTTCGGGGGCTTCATCAGCCAACCATCGAAATAAGCGCAAAGCCTCCCCAGTTTCCTCTAGAGCCTCTTCGCGTCGCCCCAACTCACTGAGAAGATTTCCGAAATTGTTGTGAGCACTCGCCAGACCTGACCGAAACGCCGGATCTTTCGCTGCCAGTCTATCGAAGATGCCTATTGCCTTCTCGATTTCGGCCTGAGATTCTTCCAACCGCCCAAGTTCTTTGAGGTCATCTCCACGTATCAACAAGGCGGAGGCAATTTGCGGGATGACTGATTCATCATCCGTGGCTAATTCCTCTAAGATTTCCACCGCCGACTGCTCGGCTTGTGCCGACTCTTCAAACCTCTTCATTCCCCTCAGAGAATCCGCGGCGCGCCTCAACAACTCAGCACGAATCAGCTTTGCATCGTTCCTACCCTCTAGATCCGCAGCCTGGCGCAAGGCGAGAACAGGGTCGAGCCCTTGATCGACAGGTTTGCCTGGAATCGTAGCCGAGATCTGATTTGGGGTTCGGAAGCGAGTAGCAAAAAGGCTCGGTTCGAGTTGAACGACGAGCGTCCTAACGGACCACAGATCCGACGCGGCCTCGCGCATCAATTGCTGAATCCATGGGGCTCCCACCATGATCAGTGGGACGTGCAGCCAGCGACGAAGCGTATTGCGGTTTTCATTGAGGCGGGCAACAAATCCAAGCCACGCGGAGCGCCACTTTTCGGCGCCTGGCAGTCCAACTGGTTCCGCAGCCGCGAGCCAGACCGCCGCGTCCGATTTCGCTGGCACCAATTCAAGTATAGGCGCGGGCAGCGCTAGCAGGTCTTGCGGATTCGCAGCATTTAGGGTAAGCAGCGTTTGGGTGCGTGTTGCTAGGTGATTCCTTAGTTCGGCTTCACAATCGCGAGCTGCATAATTGTCAGGCAGCAGCACGACGACGAGGGCGAAACCTTCGTTAAGATCGAGAAGTCTCAGGAGCATCTGCCAGTCTCGCGATTGCGCAAGCCGAGATGAAAAGTCATTCGCCGGGTTGGGAACGTCGATGCTCACGGTTCGACTGGAGGCGGAACCTCAGCAGTATTGGCTTTCACAATATCGCGCACTTCGTCCCGGATCATTGGATGCAAGTCATACCACTCTTTGCCGTTCATCAGATACAGTACGAACCGAGTATCGAGAAACCGTGTCAACCGGCTGACATCCTCTGGCCTTGCACTTGGCAGGGCTGCCATGCGCAATCGGCCGATATCGTGCAGCCATCGTGCATCATCAATGGCAATCGGCAGGAAGTTGCGTTGCACGGAAGTAATTGCGGCGCTGACAATATCGTTGGGAACTGGCAGTGCCTTGGCACGAAGCACTAATTCGCGAAGCAGCAGGATAAGATCCCGAAACGTGCCGCCGCTCGCGGCGATAAGTTGTTCGATTGCATCGTACTGCCCGCTGGCATCGGGTTGGCCGAAGAACTCCGTACAGCCGTCATTGGTGAAACGACGCTCAACGAACCCGCGCATCGCCGTCCAGCCACCTGCGTGAGGCGTTCGAGCGTCATCATTTTCCCAAAGTCGGACATTCGGAATCAGGACGATTTGCTGAAAATTCGGCATTACGAATTTTAGCCACGGAGGGACAGTGTACACCGAGTGGATATTAGGCAACTTGAGCAATTGAAAGTGGGTGGTGAAGACTCTTTCAACGCTGCGGATCACGTCCTGTTCGCTATTCAGCGGGCCGCGGAGTTGCTCAAGATTGTCGAAGATAAAGACAATTTGCTTTCCTTTTCCGTACTGGTTGCAGATTGCTTTGACTCCATCCGCGACAAATCTATTGATGTCTGCCTTCAGCTCTCCCAGGCGGTCAGTTAAGAACGTACGCAAGTTGTCTCTAAAGGAGGGAGTCGTTTTCAAGGCCAATTTGAAGTCAGCACTCGCTTTGATTCCGCCAACTACATCTTTCAATGGAGATTGTGATTCAGCCTTTATCGAAGACGACTCGATAGCAACTTCCGTTCTGGTGAGCCAGTTCCGCAGTCTTGCCCAATAGGACTCCTGGATGATATTAGTATCAAACTGCGTTAACGCTTCGCCATAAGCTGCCGCCAGCACAACCAAGAGGTCCGAGATCTCTATTGGCTCGGCTGGATTAATATATTCAAGTGCGTCGGCATAGAGCACAATGTAGCCTTCGTCATCCAGCCGTGCTTTGAGCCTTTTCAGTTCGGTTGTCTTGCCTGAGCCACGAAATCCGGAGAATAATTGGATGCTCTCGACCGCACTGAACTTAATGTGCTTTCCCATCAGATCGATAGGATCAGCAACGCCAGAGCTTTGGTAAATCGGCTGATAAAACGGGCTGCCAGGGTCGAGGGGAGCTTCCGTGAGATTCTGGTACACCCGCTTTTCAAGCTGGAGGGACTCGTCTTTGCTCAGTAGTGGCATCCTGATCTCTATCCTACGATAACACTGCTGAAATCGATATGTGCGAACGGGACTTCAGCCGGCGCGGCATGCGAACAAGAGCGCCGTCCAAGTCTCGTCGATCGAGCAGATTTTGTAATCCACCAGGCCTGCGGCGAGGCCGGTTTCGCGGACGTGCTGCTGGGTAAGGTCCGAGGTCTGGCGCGATTGCTTCTTGGGATAGGCGATCCACAATGGCACCGATTTCGAGTTGCGGGCGGCGGCGAGGATTCCGGTTTCGAGTTCGGCTTGTGTGCGCACGAACCAGATGCGGAGATCGGCGGCGCCTCTTGAGGATTCCTTTACTATCGCACCCTCTGGAAGATCTCGCAGCGACTCGATGAAGCCTTCTGGCGCGCCGATCACATTCACTTTTGCATTCGCCTTGATGGCGAGTTTCCTGACCAGCGGGGTGGAGGCATAGGAGGCCATCATGGTGGGCGGGCGGTGGGGAACGGCCGGTGCGGTGTTGATCGCCGATTGGATGGCGGCGGGGATCTGAGGCCATTCGGAGTACACCGCGTCGGGGAGTTTTTCGCGCACCTTGGCCACCTTCTGTGGGTCGCCGCCGGCGAAGACGATTGGGATCGTGCGGATGGACTTGGTATTGCGGATGGCCACGGCCACTTCGCGGCCATGCGAGGGGAGTTTGGTGAGGTCGATGACGACGGTGGCGGGCATCAACTTGCGGATCTGGCGCAGCACGGTATAGGAGGGGCCGGCCACCAGGTGCGCGTCAAAGCCGTGGGCTCTCAGTTCCGCGGCACGCGCGGCACCCGCGGCAGGCTCGCGATGAATGAGCAGTATACTCTCAACTTTCCTCACCATGATATAGTAATGGTTTCCAGAGATTATGGCCAACACGGAATCGGAAGCTTCGGCAGCACCGGTATGTGAAGTGGTAGATACACTCTCTACCGGAGTGCTTGTGAAACGCCGCCTGCAGCGGATGCGGGCGTGCAATGAACGTGACGATAAGGGCAAAGTCTGCGCCGGACATTTGAAGAGATGGTACTTTTTCGGCGAAGAGGTGGCGGGCAAGTTCGGCAAGGACGCCGAGATCTACCGCTGCGAAAACTGCAAGACCCTGTACCTTCCGGCGACTGACGAAACGCCGCGCACCGGCACATTGAGCTATTGATTGTTGTATAGTGTAGAGGGAAATCTGGCAATCGCAATGGTTGACTAGAAAAACCGCATCGGAAAAGGCGGAAGGTAGCAGTTGGGAAGAAACCTTTTCCGATGCGGCCCGCCCAAAGTAATAAGGGCTAGGGTCGTGCGCCGGGGCGTCTGATTCAAATATCCGCTAAATGCTTCATATCCGGGAAGTCCCGCGTCCAAACATTACTCCACCGGAAATGCCAGACAACTACCGGTACGTGATCCCGCGTGAGACCAAAAGGTAAGTACCAATCTCGTATCGATGCAGGGCGATGCGCCGCACGAACTTCGAAATCCCAGAGGGTCTAAAAAAGACCCTCTGATGCAACCGGCAATCGATTGAAGGGGCGGTCTAGAACTTTTACCGGCTCCCGCAAGCACGCTTTATCAGTCAGCCCACTCGCTTCACTCGACAACTTGTTGCCTCAGAGGGCAGGTTCGAAAGTTACATCATCAATTCGTATTGACTAGAAGCAAGCTAATAGCCAACCCCTCTATTCCACCAAACCGTTGAAAGGAAATCAAGTGGTAGCGGAAACAAAGGGAAACAGTGGGTCATGTGGCTGCGGCGGGTGTGTCAGTGTGACACAATCGGTATTAATGACACGGCGCCTGGCTGCAATTCTTACGATTCTGGTCATTCCGGCCTTATTCGGTCAAAGCAAGGACTCGCGCAAGCAGGCAGCGGATGCCGCTGCCGGGCAGGCCGAAAACCAGTTGGCCCCACCGCCAGGCACAATCGCCAGGCAGGAAGAGGACTTTCAGGTTTACACGGACCATCCACGGCTCTTCCTGCCGTCGCGCCGTCTGAAACTGCTGAAGCGGGAGCGGGAACGGACCTCCATCCGCTGGCAGCAGTTCGAAACGCTGGTGGCCGGGCGGGCACCGATGACCGAACCTGGCTTTGCGTGGTCACTCTATTACCAGATTAGCGGACGCGAAGAATTCGGCAAGCAGGCCGTGCAGTGGGCGCTGGGAAACAGTGCGGCCGACCTGCGGCAGCTGGCGATTGTGTTCGACTGGTGCCAGGAGTTGCTGAGCGAGGGGCAGTCGCGGCTGCTGGCGGACAAGCTGCGGCGCGGGATGGAGCGGAGCAAGGGTAGTTCGATGACCGAAGTCCGGTCGCGGGTGTTGGCGGCCGTGGCGCTGGGCGGGCACAAGCCTGAGGACACCCAGGGAATCCTCAAAGCGACGGTCGAGAAGTGGTGGCGCGGCGAGATGGTTCCGGCGATTTCGCAGGGCAAGCGGGTGGTTGAGGACGAAGATTTGTTTGCGATGTTCGAACTCATGCATGCGATCCGCGACAACACCAACATCGACCTGCGTGACGATATTCCGAAGTACTTCAAGGAGTTGCCGAGCTACCATCTGCATGCGCACTATCCGGCAACATTCCCGGCGGCGGAGAACGAGTTCCGCGTCCCGATCTACGACGGCGACGGGGAGCCGGACATCCGGGCGGCGGTATTGAGCCGGGCTGCTGATTTTGCGATGGTCGCCTTCGACAGCAACGCGCTCGAGAACCAGTTTTTGCAGGGCTGGCTGATCCATGACCGCTTTCTGATGAAGGGCATGCTGGGGATCGTCTATGAGTTCCTGTGGGCCAATCCTTATCAGCCAGGGCTGAGCTTTTATCACGTGCCGTTGCTGCACCATGACGAAGTTTCGGGCAGCCTGTTTGTGCGCAACAGCTGGGAAGAGGACGCGACATGGTTCGCCTATCGCAACGGCAAGGCCCAGGCGTTCCAGAATGGCGCGCGGAAAGAGTTGAATCTGAAGGGGTCGGGGATGATTGAGATCGGGTCGACGACCATCCGGTTCGGTAAGGACGGAGATCTGTTTACGGTTACCCAGGAGGGCAACGAGACCACCTTTATTCTGGGTTTGAAACCGAAGACGGCCTACGATGTGGAGATCGATCACGAAGAGATGTTTGAGGCACAGACCGACCCCGGCGGAACGCTGAGGCTTCCATTCCCCCCGAGTAAGGACGTCGGGGTGAGGGTGCATGCGGCAGGCATCGCTCCTGCCGAGTAGAGGAATCTCATGGATCTGTTGTATTGCATGGGGGAATTTACCCATGGTAATATCAGACACCTTGTAGTAATGGGGATTATCAAAGGGCTGCGAGTGATCGCGGCCTTTTCTCATTCCTGTAATCTTATCTGTGTCCATCTGTGTGCATCAGTGGCCAATTTGCTGAATCGTCTCAAAACATTTGGCCACAGATTCACACGGAGGGACACAGATGCGTCACCCCCTCAGTCTGTTAATCTTAGTTCAGTGGCCCGACCAGCGATCCGCACCGAAAAGCTCGCAAAAAAATACCGCTCCGGGCAGGAGATTCTGACGGTTTTTGCCGATCTGAATCTAGAAGTCCATGCTGGAGAGCGGCTCGCCCTGGTGGGTGAATCGGGAAGCGGAAAGTCTACCTTGTTACATCTATTGGGCGGTCTGGACAGGCCGTCAGACGGTAAGATATACTTCGGAGAGAGAGACCTACGGGCACTTTCCGACACGGAGCTGGCGGAATTCCGCAACCGGGAACTTGGTTTTGTGTGGCAGATCCACTATTTGCTGCCTGAGTTTACCGCGGCGGAGAACGTCATGATGCCGTTACTGATCCGCGGAGCATCAGAAGAGGAAGCGGCCAAGGTTTCCAAGGCGAGGCTGGATGAAGTCGGATTACAGGCCCGCGCACACCACCGGGCTGGCGAACTTTCAGGCGGGGAACAACAGCGAGTCGTGCTGGCAAGGGCGCTTGCTGGAAATCCGAAGTTCCTGTTCGCCGATGAACCCACCGGCAACCTCGATGGCAGGACGGGCGAAATGATCCAGAGCCTGCTCGCGGAGCTCCACCGCAATCACTCCCTCACATCCATCTACGTAACGCATAATCCTGCATTTGCGCGATCCTGTGATCGCGTGCTGAAGCTTGAAAACGGAGGGTTGACGAAAACCTATGTTTGAAAGATATACAGAGAAGGCGCGCCGGGTGATCTTTTTCGCCCGCTACGAAGCGTCGCAGTTCGGAAGCCCTTACATTGAGACGGAGCACCTGCTGCTGGGCCTGATCCGCGAGGATAAGGCGCTGGCAAACCGGTTCTTGCGATCCCACGCTGCTATCGAGTCCATCCGCAAACAGATCGAAGCACACACCACCATGAGGGAGAAAGTGTCGACCTCGGTCGACCTGCCCTTGAGCCACGAGTGCAAGCGCGTGCTGGCATATGGAGCCGAAGAAGCCGAGCGACTGAGCCACAAACACATCGGAACGGAACATCTGCTGTTGGGCCTACTGCGCGAAGAGAAGTGCTTCGCTGCGGAAATCCTGCACGAGCGCGGCCTGCGGTTGAGCCAGGTGCGCGAAGAGATTGCACGGTCGTCATCGGAGAAGATGTCTTCCAGCCGCCCTAAGGAGAGTTCGCTGCTCAACGAGTTCAGCCGCGACCTCACGCAGGCGGCGATGGACAGTATGCTCGATCCGCTGATCGGCCGCGATTTTGAACTCGAACGCGTTGTCCAGATCCTGTGCCGCCGCACCAAGAACAATCCGGTGCTGATCGGTGAGCCTGGCGTAGGCAAGACGGCCATAGTGGAAGGCCTGGCACAGAAGATCGCGGATGGCGATGTGCCGAGTTTCCTCGCCGACAAACGCATTCTGGCCCTGGACCTCAGCCTGATCGTGGCCGGCACCAAGTATCGCGGACAGTTCGAGGAGCGCCTGAAGACCATCATGAAAGAGCTGATGGAGAATCAGAACGCCATCATTTTCATTGATGAGTTGCACACGCTGGTGGGCGCCGGTTCAGCTGAAGGGTCGCTCGATGCGGCCAATATTCTGAAGCCTGCGCTGTCACGCGGCGAGATTCAGTGCATCGGCGCGACGACGCCTGCGGAATACCGCAAGTCGATTGAGAAAGACCGGTCACTGGAACGCCGTTTCCAGGCCGTGAAAGTTCCGCCGCCGAACGAATTGGACGCAGTGAAGATCCTGTTCGGCATCAAGGAACGCTACGAGAAGTTCCACGCCGTGGCGTACACGGATGAGGCGATCGAATCCTCTGTCTACACGTCGAGCCGGTTCATTCCGGACCGCTTCCTGCCTGACAAGGCGATCGATCTGATCGATGAAGCCGGAGCGCGGGTTAAACTGCGCCAGACGACGCTGCCGAGCGACGTGGCCGATATCCAGAAGCGCATCAAGTTCATTGTGCACAGGATGGAGAACGCCATCGCCAATCATGAATTCGAGAAGGCGCGGTTCTATTCCGACGAAGAACGCAAGGAGCGCGAAAATCTGCGCCAGTTGCGTGAGAAGTACAACCTGGACGACACGTCTACGGGCGTGGTCACCAAGGACGATATCGAAGATGTAGTGGCGCGCTGGACCGGCGTGCCCATGACCTCCATCAAGGAAGAGGAGATCACCAAGCTCCTGCGAATTGAAGAGGAGTTGCATCGCCGCATCGTAGGCCAGGATAAGGCTATCAATGCGTTGGCCCGCGCCATACGCCGTTCACGCGCCGGCTTGAAGTCGCCGAAGCGTCCGGCCGGTTCGTTCCTGTTCCTGGGACCGACGGGCGTCGGCAAGACCGAAGTCGCCCGGGCGCTGGCCGAGTTCCTGTTCGGCAGCGAGAAATCGCTGATCCGCTTCGACATGAGCGAGTTCATGGAGAAGCACTCGGTTTCGAAGTTGATCGGTTCGCCTCCCGGCTACGTGGGTTACGAGGAGGGCGGCCAGTTGACCGAGCGTGTGAAGCGCAATCCGTATTCGGTGATCCTGCTCGACGAAATCGAAAAGGCGCATCCGGATATCTACAACATCCTGCTACAGGTGTTTGAAGACGGCCAGTTGACCGATGGTCTGGGCAACACGGTGGACTTCAAGAACACCATCATCGTGATGACGTCGAACCTGGGGGCGCGCTTCCTCGACAAGAAGGGCCAGATGGGCTTCTCGGCCCCGTCAAACACCGGCATTCCGGTGAAGATCGAAGACCAGGTGATGGGCGAAGTGAAACGCGCCTTCAACCCGGAATTCCTCAACCGCCTGGATGAAGTGATTCTGTTCACCTCGCTGGTGGACGAGGAACTGATCCAGATCATGGATCTGCTGGTGGCGCAGGTGAACGTGAATCTGGCGACCAAACAGATTCATATCAATCTGCAACCCGATGCGGCCAAGTATATTCTGGAGAAGACCTGCACAGATCGCAGCTACGGCGCACGTCCGTTGCGCAGGGCGCTGCAGAAGTATATTGAAGATCCGCTGTCGGAGGCATTGATCCAGGGCTCGCTGCCGCGGCCTGCTGAATTCGAAATCTATCTTGGTGACACCGGCATTATGTGCCGGCAGATCAAGAAAGAGGAAGAAGTTGGCGCAACGGTGGGGGCGGCGGAAGAGATCGCCGCGACTGTTTTGTACGCGTTCTAGAGTGGTAAGGGGGGACGTAGCTTGCTGCGTCCCCCTTCTGATTATTCCTTCACCTCGATCCTGATCTTCTCCGCCTTTGACTGATTCCCCTTCTTCACCCTCACTTCCAGGTTCCAGCCACCGACCATAAAAAAGTTGGCCTTCCCTTCATAAACACCAGGAGCCGTCATCTTCGCTGGTGTCTTGTGTTCGCCGTGATCCATATCGATCATGGTCAGCACCATCTCCACATCGGCGCCGGTTACGGGCTTGCCTTTGGAGTCGGAGACTTTGATTTTCATCGCCATATCGAAGTTCGCTTTCAACTTCGCCGGAGGCTCGGCAGTAATCTTCCAATCGGGAGCGGCCGCGGTCGCCAGAGCCGCGAGCATCAGGAAGGGGAGCAAGAATTTCATATACCGATGATACACTCCTGATAGAATCGAGGCATTATGAGACGCATTATACCTTTCGCAATTCTCGGCACTCTGCTCGCGGCGGGTTCAGCATGGCTGCTCGGGCAACCGCAAAACACTTCGCTCATTGAAAGCTTTCGAATGGTGGAGGTGGCCTCGGTCGCTGACGCAATGGAGCAACTGTATCAACAGAAGGCTTACATGTCGCACGACATGCGGCCTGTGATCACTTCGAAGTTCGCCGGTCCGGCGTTCACTGTGATGCTGAAGAAGCAAGAGCACAAAGAAGGCGCCGCGGCTTCGCAGGGCATGCTGGAGGCGATCGACGCCGCGCCTCCCGGTTCGGTCTATGTGATGGTGCTCGAAGACGGACTCGACACCGCGGGCATCGGCGGCCTGATGGCCACGGCGATGAAGTATCGCGGCTTTGCGGGTGCGGTAATTGACGCATCGGTCCGCGACACGCCGCAGATTAAGAAGCTGCAGTTCCCGGTGTTCAGCCGGGGGATTGCGCCGTCAACCTCGGTGAACCACTATCGCTTTGTGGGCATGAACATTCCGGTGAAGTGCGCAGGCGTGATGGTGAATCCGAATGACATCATCGTGGCGGATGAAGATGGCGTGGCCGTGGTGCCGCGGGCGAAGGCGGAAGAGGTGCTCAAGCGCGCGCAGGAGTTGGATGACACCGAACACCGGATGCTTCCGTTTATTGAGAAGTTCCGGTCGATTAAGGAAGCGGTGGCGAAGTTCGGGCGGATCTAGCGCCGGGGCGGGCTCAGAAAAACTCGATGTTCTCATCCTCCTGTTGCCCGCTACTGGAGGCGTCCGTCCCAGCAGCTGCCACAACACCTGTCAGGCCATTGTGCACATCGCGCTCCGACTGCATGGTGTATCGCCGGGCGAACTCTGATAGACCCTGCTCCAGTTCTTCAGGGCTCTTGCCGCTGATGCCAGGCCGGTTGGCTTCGCCGACCTCGTTCAGTATCCGCATGGCGCTGGTGATCGCTTCGGCGAAGGACTCGCCCACGCGAAACCCCTCGCGAGTAATTGACATATCGGCACTCAGCAGCTGGCTATGCTGGACGATCTGCTCGATCATGCGCGCACTGTGGTCCTTCGATGAGTGCACCTGCTGAACTGCCTCGCTCAGGCCATTCAGCAAACGATCATCACGCGCTTGCCCAGACAAGCCTCCGGCTGCGCTGGTCATTGCGCTTAGCGATGCTGATAGCAATTCGGAGCGCTGGCGGCAGTCAGCGGAAAGCTGCTGCATCTCCGCGGCCAGCACACTGAGCGCCTCGCCTGCCGGCCCTAGCCGGGTTGCGTTGATCCTTGCGTTCAGCGCCATATGATGCACCTGTAGTTCAATGGCCCGTATCTCCTCGATCGGCCCCTTGGTCTCACAGATGGTATTAGTGAGACCATCGCTGGCCCCCTGGATGAACTTCTCCGCCGCAGCACAGCCGGAAAAGGCCAACAGGATGGAGTCGCATTGCTCTTCCAATTGGTGCAGCGCCGAATCAGGATCATGCGCCGAAAGGCCGGCCAAATCTCCGCTTTCCCCGGCCATGGCCAGAATCTGGCCCGCTATATCGGCAAGGCTGATGCCAACTGACGAGACGGCGTCTCGGAATTTCGCAGCCGCACTGGCTAGCTGGAGTGACTGCAACGCCAGAACGCAGCCGATGTCGGCCATCACCTGGCCAGCCTCATCCTCTTCTGCCTTTACCTCGCTCATGAGGCACCGCAATACCTCGACGACATGCTCCACCTGTTGCCGGGTAATATCGTGAAACTGGATGGAGACAATGAGACGGTTGAAGTCTTGCACGATAATGGCGGAATGTTCACTCAGGCGGACGGAATTTGCATGCACTCTCTGCTGCATTTCTCCAAACGATGAGAGACTGGCAAGCACTCCGCTCACTACTTCGGGAAGCCCCTTCATCTGGCCATCTTCAAGTAAAGATACTTCATGCATGGAACGTTCGATGGAGGGAAGCAGATGGGCCGCCTTTTCGAGCGCGGCCTCGACCCGGGCCTTGACATTGCCGGCAAGTTGATTAACATCGTCCGCCAGACTCCCGAATTCTGCTCCAGCGTTTCCCAGCCGGGCTGTTTCAATCCGTGTGAGCACACCGAGCGTGCGAAAGGTAGAGGCCGTGCCGTGAAATCCGGAAAGCGTATCGCGCAGATCGTGGGCGCCCTGCTTCATCCTCTCCAACTGGCATGCTCCCGCGTCGGCATGGGCTGCCATTTGGTTGGCCTCCTCCAGCACAGTGCGCAACACTTCAGTTGCACGCAACGTTTGTTCGCCTGAAACTACCTGGACCAAGGCGCCGAGCTCGGCCGAGATCTGATTCACAGATTCGGAAAATGAGATCAGTTTGCCTCCAATCGCAACAAAGGCTTGCTCCGTATTCCTGTTCAGGCGGCCCAAGTCATCGATCACCGCCCCGAGCTTACTTACCCCTACCCCGTCAGGCGTTTCTTCGATGCGCGAATACCCGCCCTTCTGAAGCAGTCCCATCGCTCGCTTAACCGCCCCCTGCAAGAAGGCCCCGCCCCAGAGAAGTACCTTCGCGGTGATTCTTGCAGTTTCGTCACGTGGTATTGGCTCTCCTGTTATTCGCATTCGGCTCGGCGTAATCGATGGCACTCAATCGCATTCAGAACAAGTACCACCCTCCCATCTCCCATGATGGCCGCTCCGAGATACTCCTTGCACTTCTCCAAGCCGCCCGTCAGAGGCTTTACCAGCACTTCCACTTCACTCTGAAACTTATCGACCGCCAGCCCGTATTTTTCAGTGCCTGCTTCTACAATGGCAACAGATAGTTCCGGCATGGCAGCCGGCTGGAGCCCTAGCATCTCAGCAAGCATGAAAATGGGATACACCTCTCCGCGAACCTGGACAAGGGCGAAACCGCGATAAGAATGAGCTTCCGCGTGCGGCACTTTCACCATGTCCTTGATGCTGCTGAGGGGAAGGATGTACTCCTGCTCCCCTGCCTCAAGCAGAATTCCCTTCGAAATCATGAGGCTGGTTGGCAGCCGGATGAGCAAAGTGGTTCCCGCGCCGGGCTTGGATCTGATTTCGATGGAGCCCTGCAGATTCCGCACATTGCTGCGCACTACGTCCATTCCGACGCCACGCCCGGAGACATCGGTCACTTTGGCTGCTGTGGTAAGGCCGGGCTGGAAGATCAGCTGGAAGGCCGCCTCGTCTGTCATCGCCGCGGCCGCATCGGCCGCGAGGATGCCCTTCTCGACGGCTTTGCGCTTAAGCGCTTCAGCATTCAATCCCCGGCCGTCGTCGGTCACCTCAATGACGACGCCGCCTGCTTCGTGCCTGGCCTGCAAGCGGAGCTGGCCGGTTGGGTCCTTGCCCTTCTGCTTGCGCTCTTCCACTGGCTCGATGCCATGGTCCACGGAGTTGCGAATCACGTGAACCAGTGGATC
>Ga0118677_10002623_pt1 | contig 35758 bp, 33 predicted proteins | sample AliMusrvi5mmetaG_FD_86154 | JGI IMG/M metagenome (GOLD analysis project Ga0118677, IMG submission 86154)
CAGTAAATACTGATTCTAAGCCACCTGCACCGCCTAATAGATGGCCTGTCATTGATTTGGTCGAGTTCACTACTAACTTGCTTGCATGGTCACCAAAAGCGGCTTTAATCGCATTGGTTTCATTGGAATCACCTAGAGGCGTTGATGTGCCGTGGGCATTGATAAATTCCACTGCATCCACATTAATCCCTGCATTTTGCATAGCATTACGCATCGAACGGCGCGGCCCATCCATATTAGGGGCTGTCATGTGGTAAGCATCAGCACTCATGCCATATCCACTTAACTCAGCATAAATTTTAGCGCCACGTTTTTTAGCGTGTTCATATTCTTCTAGCACCATCACCCCAGCGCCCTCACCTATCACGAAACCGTCTCTATCTTTATCCCAAGGACGACTTGCCGTTGTTGGATCATCATTACGCGTTGATAACGCGCGTGAAGAAGCAAATCCGCCTACACTTAGACGTGTAATTGCGGCTTCCGCTCCTCCAGCAATCATCACATCCGCATCACCGTATTCAATCATGCGCGAAGCATCACCAATTGAGTGAGTCCCCGTAGTGCAAGCTGTAACGATAGCTACATTAGGGCCCTTAAAGCCAAACATAATCGACAGATTACCTGAAATCATGTTGATAATAGTGCCAGGGATAAAGAACGGCGATATTTTACGTGGGCCTGAAGCTTGGTAGAGAATGTCAGTATCTTCAATATTCTGCATGCCACCAATGCCAGAACCGATGGAAACGCCAATACGTTCTGCATTTTCTTCAGTTGCGACAATGCCAGAGTCTTTTACTGCTTCAATCGCTGCAGCCAATCCGTATTGAATAAAAGTATCCATTCGTCGTGCATCTTTAGCTGGAATGAAATCTTCAACATTAAAGTCTTTTACTTCACCTGCGATGGTGGTGGTAAAAGCGCTTGCATCAAACTTAGTAATTTGTGCAATGCCAGATCTTCCAGCAATAATATTGTCCCATGCAGCTTTAACTCCAATACCAACAGGAGAAACTACACCAAGGCCAGTCACGACGACTCTACGTTTATTCATAGGTTTAGACATAAGATTGTCTCTTATATAGGATTAAGAAACGAATGGTAAAAGCAGCAAGCTTCTTTGATAAAGAGGCTTGCTGACCATGTTTGATTTACTTGGAATTACTTGAGGTTAGTATTGATGTAATCAATCGCTAATTGTACTGTAGTGATTTTTTCTGCTTCTTCGTCTGGGATTTCGCAGTCAAATTCTTCTTCTAATGCCATTACCAACTCAACTGTGTCGAGTGAATCAGCACCTAAATCATCTACAAATGATGAAGCATTTTTAACATCAGCTTCGTTTGCACCTAATTGTTCAGCCACAATCTTTTTAACGCGTTGTTCGATGTCAGACATCTAATTACCCCTTTTATTGAAAATATAGCTTAATACAGCTAAGACGACATTCTACCTAAACTCAACCAGAATGCCAAAATACTTAAACAAAAACTCGATATGATAATGAAATAAGCTTAAGCTTACACCATCAACATACCACCGTTTACATGGATTGTTTCGCCCGTAATGTACGCTGCGCTTGGTGATGCTAGAAATGCGACAGTAGCCGCAATTTCTTTTACATTACCCAAACGGCCAGCGGGAATACGCGCCAACATTTTATTGGTGATCTCTTCCGATAACTCAGCTGTCATATCTGTATCGATAAAGCCTGGCGCTACACAATTCACGGTAATGCCACGACTGCCTACTTCTGCTGCTAGCGACTTGGTAAAGCCCGTCATGCCTGCCTTAGCAGCAGCATAATTAGTTTGCCCAGCGTTGCCCATATGGCCGACCACTGAAGAAATACTAATAATACGTCCAGTACGCGCTTTCATCATTGGGCGCAATACCGCCTGACTCATGCGGAATACCGACGTTAAATTGGTGCCAATGACAGCATCCCAATCCTCATCCTTCATGCGCATTAATAAGGTGTCGCGCGTAATGCCTGCATTGTTGACCAAGATACTGACATCACCATATTTTTCGGCAATCACTTTCAATGTCACTTCAATTTGTGCAGCATCATTAACATTTAAAGCCATGCCTTCGCCCTTAATTTTAGCATTAGAAAACGCTTGGCTTATCGCCTGCGCTCCAGCTTCTGAAGTGGCAGTGCCGACCACGATGGCACCCTGTTCGCCTAGCGCTTGTGCAATAGCAGCGCCAATCCCACGGCTAGCACCTGTAATTAAAGCAATTTGTCCAGTTAACATAGTAAGCCTCTGAATTTATACATTATATTTAATCTAATTGTGCTTGAAATTCTTCTAACGCAGCTTGACTTATGAGTGCAGTTGCTGGTAATTCAGCTACGATACGCTTACTTAATCCAGCCAACACTTTACCTGGACCACATTCAGCCGCCTGCGTAATGCCTTGCGCATAAATAGCTTGTACAGTTTCCACCCAACGCACTGGACTGTATAACTGACGTACTAGTGCATCCTTAATTTTGTCGCTTTCATTATAGGCGGCGACATCAGCGTTGTGAAGTACGGCAATACTTGGCTTATTGAACGTCACGTTTTCTAGATAAGCTTTTAATTGCACGGCGGCAGGTTGCATTAAAGCGCAGTGCGAAGGTACGCTGACTGGCAAAGCCAATGCGCGCTTAGCACCTTGAGCTTTTGCTAGCTCCATGCCACGCTCTACTGCCGCTTTATTACCAGCAATCACTACTTGACCTGGTGAATTAAAATTAACAGCTTCTAATACCTCGTTTTGTGCAGCTTCTAAACATAAAGCGCGGACGCTAGCATCGTCAAGACCAAGTATTGCTGCCATTGCACCAACGCCAACTGGCACAGCATTTTGCATCACTTCAGCACGGTAGCGCACCAATGGTAAGGCATCTTTAAATGCCAAAGCCCCTGCAGCGACCAGCGCAGTATATTCACCCAAGCTATGTCCCGCCAAAATGCTAGGTTGCTTATTAGCAGTCTCTTGCCAAGCACGCCATGTCGCAACGCCGGCAATCAGCATAATCGGTTGTGTGTTTGTGGTTTCGTTAATCTGCTCGTTCGGCACTGTTGCCATAGCCCAAAAATCTGCGCCTAGAATATCGGAAGCTTCAGTAAAAGTGTCACGAACAATACCCGCAACGTGGCCAGCTTCAGCAAAACCCGCCATCATCCCTACTGATTGTGAGCCTTGGCCTGGAAAGAAAAATGCAAATTTATTCATTATATTTTAAGGACTTAATTTAGATTGCTTATTATAGACTTAGTACGTCTAGACTAATATTTAATAAGGGCTGAACCCCAAGTAAAACCGCCGCCAAAAGCTTCCATTAATATAATTTCACCGCGCTTAATGCGACCATCACGCACCGCTACATCAAGGGCTAGTGGAATGGAAGCTGCCGAAGTGTTGCCGTGTTTATCAACAGTCACAACTACACGATCCATACTCATACTCAATTTTTTAGCGGTGGCTTGCAAGATACGGATGTTAGCTTGATGCGGTACCAACCAATCGATATCTGATTTTTGCATGCCATTCGCGGCTAGCGTTTCATCCACAATAGCATCTAATGTATTGACGGCCACTTTAAATACGCCATTGCCTTCCATCACAACTGTATCACAGCTACTCATGTCGTTTTTGCGTGGCACATGAAGCATGTTTTCATAGCTTCCATCTGCATGTAAATGCGTAGAGATAATGCCGGGCTCCTGGCTTGCCTGTAGTATCACTGCACCAGCACCATCACCCCAAAGAATGCAGTTGCCACGATCAGTCCAATCAGTAATTCGCGAAAATGACTCTGCACCAATCACCAGCGCACACTTAGCGGCGCCTGCTTTAATGAAGTTATCAGCTGTTGCTAGCGCATAAACAAAACCGCTACAGACTGCCTGCACATCAAAGGCTGGGCAACCAGCAATGCCTAATTTACGTTGCAAAATACAGGCCGTACTTGGGAATATTTTATCGGGAGTCGTCGTTGCGACAATAATTAAATCGATGTCCTCAGCCTTAATCCCTGCTGACTCAATCGCTTTGTACGCAGCTTGTAGGGCTAAATCGCTGGTAAATTCATTGTCAGCAACAATATGACGCTCGCGTATGCCTGTGCGTGAAAATATCCACTCATCGGTAGTGTCTACCATATGCTCTAAATCGGCATTAGTCAGAATTTTTTCTGGAAGATAACTGCCCGTGCCTGCGATTCTAGAGTTTGTCATGCGTTGTCCGGGTTAACATCAAGCGCTTCCTGCGTTTGGATGTGTTCTATTTCTAATTGTTCGGTAATACGGCGTAAAACGCCACTACGTGACTCTTCAATGGCTGTATGAATCGCTTGTAAAAAGGAAAAGCTGTCCGCGCCACCATGACTTTTCACAACTATACCGCGTAAACCTAAAAAGCTGGCACCATTGTAACGACGAGGATCTAAACGCTTTTTAAATGCCTTTAGCACAGGCATTGAGATTAAGGCCATGAGTTTGGTCAACCAATTGCGTTTAAACTCCTCAGCAAGAAATCGCCCCATCATTTGCGCTAAACCTTCTGACGCTTTTAATGCAATATTGCCCACAAAGCCGTCACACACCACGACATCGGTAGTGCCTTTAAAGATGTCATTGCCTTCTACGTTACCGTAAAAATTTAAATGGCTAGCGCGCAGAAGCTCTCCGGTACGCTTAACTACTTCATTACCTTTGATTTCTTCAGAGCCAATATTAAGGAGGCCTACGCTTGGATTTTCCTTGTGCTCTACACATGACACAAGCATGCTACCCATCACCGCAAACTGCAGTAATTGTTCCGCCGTGCAATCGGCATTGGCGCCCAAATCAAGGATGTAGGTTTTGCCTTTACGGCTAGGAAATACGCCAGCAATTGCTGGGCGATCAATACCAGGTAACGTTTTTAATACAAAACGTGCAGTTGCCATCAAAGCGCCGGTATTACCAGCGCTGACACAGGCGTTAGCGACACCCGTTTTGACTAAATTAATGGCCACACGCATTGAGGAGTCTTTTTTGTTTTTAAGTGCGCCCTGAGGAGATTCGTCCATGCCCACTAACTCACTAGCATGATGAATACGCAATCGCGGCCCAGTGTTGGCTTTTTGCGCCTTGAGTTCAGACTCAATATCCGCGGTTAATCCGACTAGTATGATGCTAAGGTCTGCATCGGACGCTAGCGCTAGTAGAGCCGCTGGTATTATGACATGAGGGCCATGATCGCCACCCATTGCGTCAATTGCAAGAGTTATTTCCATCGTTTTTAATCACACTGGTTGTTAATTAAAGGTTAGTTCATCTATCCCACAAAAAACTAACGCCGATCCAGTAATGGGATCGGCGTTAAAATTTTTAGTAACTTCTCAACAAGCTTTGAAGCTTTAGATTAAATCTAAAGTGTATTACTCGCCTTTTGTTGACAGTACTTTACGACCACGATAGTAACCGCTTGGGCTAATGTGATGACGTAAATGTGTTTCGCCTGTTGTAGGCTCAACTGCTAATGGTGGATTGTTTAAAAAGTCATGTGAACGATGCATACCGCGTTTTGATGGTGACTTTTTGTTTTGCTGAACTGCCATAATAAACTCCAATAAAATGATTAAAACATCATCTCAATTACATACGAACTGATGCACTGATTAACTCAATTCACCACTGATTTAAGACTGCGCTAAATAGCTAGTGCAACACTATAATATAAACCGAGAGTTTTGTCAGCCATAATTCAATTATTATGGCTTAATTAAACCTTTTAATGCCGCAAAAGGATTCGCCTTCTCTCCACTTTGAGTGATTATTGCGCCGCAATTCTGCTCATGTATTGGCGCAATGGGCATGGCCATAATAATTTCATCTTCAATTAAGGCTTTTACATCCATCGCTACGCTGGCTTGCTGAAGGTCTAGATCATCGCTACCTTCTATCTCGCTAGCCTCAATATCATTCACCGCAGCATCGCCGATTAAGTAATTGAAATCAAGCGCTAACTTTAATGGCATTTCACCCATACAGCGCTGGCAAGTAGTCTTTAGGTTTGCGTTAAGTTTTAGGTGTAAATAATGCTGCCCTGCCGCATCGGTTTTACCTTGTAATGTGTAAATAATACTGGACGTTGCCACCTCCGCATTTGAAGCGACTGAATGAACGGCTTCAGATTGCAGTAATTCAGCTAATCTAGGGAAGTCTGCCAGGGTTAAAACCCCAGTTAACTGTTCATTATTTTTGGCGAAAACCAGGTTATCTATAAGTATTGAATGATTGTTCATAATTTAAGTAGTCTAATTTTTATATAAAACTTTTATTTTAGGGTTTAAAACACCGATATCTTTAGCGTCAGCACTTTAAGCGCAGCACATGTGCATGTTACAATTGCCGGGTTTGAGTGACAAATAAGGGTTGTAACGTGTTTAAGAAAATTCTTGTAGCTAATCGCGGTGAAATTGCAGTGCGTATTGTACGCGCTTGCTCAGAAATGGGCATCAAGTCTGTTGCGATCTATGCAGATGCAGATCGCCAAGCTTTGCACGTCAAAAAAGCAGATGAAGCTTACAGCATTGGCGCTGATCCAGTGGCCGGCTATTTAAATGCGCATAATATTGTAAACTTGGCCGTAGCGTCTGGTTGTGATGCTCTGCATCCTGGGTACGGTTTTTTATCAGAAAATCCTGAGTTAGCTGAAATCTGCGAACGTCGTGGCGTTAAATTCATCGGCCCAAATGCCGATGTGATTCGCCAAATGGGAGATAAAATTCAAGCTAGAAATGCAATGACTGGTGCTGGCATCCCATGTACGCCAGGCAGTGATGGTAATTTAGCCAACCTAGAAGAAGCCGTAGCGCTAGCTGCTGACATTGGTTATCCAGTCATGCTAAAAGCTACTAATGGTGGCGGCGGTCGAGGCATACGTCGTTGTGATAGCGAGAAAGAGTTACTTGGGAATTATGACCGCGTGATTTCTGAAGCTAGCAAGGCCTTTGGCAAACCGGAAGTATTTTTAGAAAAATGTATCGTATCACCGCGTCATATTGAAGTTCAAATTCTAGCCGACAGCGAAGGTAATGTGATTCATTTGTTCGAGCGAGATTGTTCTATACAGCGCCGTAATCAAAAGTTAATTGAAATTGCCCCTTCACCTCAATTAAGCCAAGCACAACGTGACTATATCGGCAGTCTGGCGGTAAAAGCTGCTAAAGCCGTTGGTTATGAAAATGCCGGTACGGTAGAATTTTTACTCGCTGCGGATAACACCTTCTATTTCATGGAAATGAATACGCGCTTACAAGTAGAGCACACAGTTACAGAGACGATTACTGGTATTGATATTGTCCAAGAGCAAATTCGTATTGCTTACGGCTTACCATTACAATACCAACAAAAAGATGTGCAGTTTCGTGGTTATGCGATGGAGTTCCGCATTAATGCTGAAGATCCTAAGAATGACTTCTTGCCTAGCTTTGGTAAGATTACACGTTATTATGCTCCGGGCGGCCCAGGCGTGCGTATGGATGCGGCAATCTATAGTGGATATGTCATCCCGCCTTATTACGACTCTATGTGTGCGAAGCTGACTGTTTGGGCGCTAGATTGGGACAGTGTGATTGAACGTGGTCGTCGTGCGCTAGATGACATGCTGATTTACGGTGTCAAAACTACAATTCCGTATTATCAAGAAATCTTAAAGCACGAAGACTTCAGGGGTGCAAACTTCAACACCAGTTTTGTAGAGTCACATCCTGAGCTCACTAATTATGCCAATGAAATACCTCCGGAACTTGTTGCAGCGGCTATTTCAGCAGCGATTGCAGCCTACGAAGGCGTTTAGGTTTAAGCAGTAAAAATAACTGATTGTTAAATATATAAATTAAAGAGTTAAATTATGGCCAAAATACAAGTTACTGAGCTAGTTTTACGTGATGGGCATCAATGCCATATCGCTACGCGTATGCGCACTGAAGACATGCTACCGATTTGCGCCAAGCTTGATGCCATTGGATTTTGGTCATTAGAAGCTTGGGGCGGTGCGACCTTTGATGCTTGTGTGCGTTATTTGAGAGAAGATCCATGGGAGCGTTTAAAAACGCTGCGTAAAGCTCTACCTAACTCACGCATTCAAATGTTGTTACGTGGACAAAACTTACTCGGTTATCGCCATTACTCTGATGATGTAGTCCGCGCTTTTGTAAAAAAGTCAGCAGATAACGGTGTTGACGTATTCCGTATTTTTGACGCATTAAACGACACGCGCAATTTACGCGTATCGATTGAAGCTGTGAAAAAAGCTGGCAAGCACGCTGAAGGCACTATTAGCTACACTACTAGTCCAGTGCATGATGTAGCCCACTTTGTAGGGATTGCTAAAGAGCTCGAAGCTATGGGTAGTGACACGATTGCCATTAAAGATATGGCTGGATTACTCACACCACAGGCGACCGTAGAATTAGTGAAGGCCTTACGCGCCAATGTGAGCTTACCTATCCATATGCATACTCATGCGACTAGTGGCCTAGCCAGCATGAACTTGCTACGTGCACTAGAAAATGGCGCCTTAATGATCGACACCTGTAGCGCGGCATTTTCAGAAGGTGCCAGCCACCCAACAACAGAAAGCATGATTGCTGCATTACAAGGTACTGAATTTGATACTGGACTAGATATTGGTGCAGTGCAAGAAGTCACCGCCTATTTCCGTGAAGTACGCAAAAAATACTGGCAATTTGAAACCGAATATTCAGGGGTAGATACACGAGTCCTTCTCAACCAAGTACCCGGTGGCATGATCTCTAATTTGAGCAATCAATTAAAAGAGCAAGGCGCTTTAAATCGCATGGATGAAGTATTGGCTGAGATCCCATTGGTGCGTAAAGATCTAGGTTACATACCGCTTGTCACCCCTACTTCACAAATTGTAGGCACGCAAGCGGTGTTAAACGTAATGACTGGTCAGCGTTACAAATCCATTACCAATGAAGTTAAAAACTACTTCTTAGGTCAATACGGTAAATCGCCAAGTGCTGTGGATGCCGCAGTCAAAAAACTGGCCATCGGAGATGCGGTCGCCATCACTTGCCGCCCAGCAGATTTACTCGCTGATGAAATGGCAAAACTGACGAGCGAATCTGAGCGTTTTGCACAGTCAGAAGAAGATGTGCTGACCTTTGCCATGTTCCCAGATATTGGTAAAACTTTCTTACAAGAACGTCTTGCTGGCTCATTGGCGCCAGAGCCGTTATTAGATAAAGCAACCGCCAGCGCTGCCGGACCAAGATTTGCCCCTAGCGAATTTAAGGTCACGTTACATGGCGAAACCTTCCATATCAACTTAACTGGTAGCGGTCATGCAGGTGAAGAGAAACGTCCTTTCTATGTGTCGATTGATGGTATTGCTGAAGAAGTGATCGTTGAAACTTTAAGTGAAATTGAAGTTTCTGGTGGCAGTTCAGGTGGAAAAAAGAAAGCCACCTCTAAGACTGGTAACGCAGGACGCCCTCGCCCAACACATGCTGGACATGTCACAACCTCAATGCCTGGAACGATTGTAGATGTGAAAGTGAAAGTTGGCGACAAAGTGAATGCTGGTGATGGCGTATTGGTCATTGAAGCGATGAAGATGGAAAATGAAATTCAAGCGGCGGCAACAGGGATTGTAGTTGCAGTGTTTGTGAGCAAAGGCGATACGGTAACTCCAGATGAGTCTTTACTTGAAATTCAACCAGAGTAAATAAGCGACTGGCAATGGTCAGTCCAAAGGAAAGTACCAGCTTAAGCCGACAGTCTAGTGCTGTCGGTTTTTTTATTGATAGCCACAAAGTAAATTATGACCTCTAGCTTAATCCTAGCTTCATCATCTATCTATAGGCGAGAGTTATTATCTCGCCTGCAACTGCCTTTTACATGCATCGCGCCAGAAGTAGATGAAATCGCTCTAACCCATGAGTTGCCACAACAAACCGCGCTACGCCTAGCGCAAGTAAAAGCGCGTAAAGTGGGTCTTAGCCATACGCAATCATTAATTATTGGCTGTGATCAAGTTGCTACGCTGGATAACATCCAGCTCGGCAAGCCTGGCAATCATGAGAATGCTACGTTACAACTGCGATTAATGCGTGGACGTGAAGTCGTGTTTCATAGTGCCTTATGCTTATACAACCCAACGACAGACCATATGCAGGCTGAAGTAGTACCATATACCGTTAAGTTTAGAGAGTTATCTGATGCGCAGATCGAGAGTTACCTTCAAAAAGAAGAGCCTTACAACTGCGCAGGCAGTGCTAAGTCTGAAGGTTTAGGGATTGCTATCATAGAAAAAATGGTTGGTGATGATCCCAATGCGTTGATTGGCTTACCACTTATTAAGTTAGTTAATATGCTACAAAATGAAGGTATTGCCGTCATTTAGACCTGGTAATAATTGAGAAAAACCGCATGCAAAAATTAGGCACCTTATACTTAATCCCAGTCACCTTAGGCGCTGACAATATAATGAAAGTATTGCCACCTGAAGTGGTCGCCATCGCACAGCAACTAGAAACATTTGTGGTTGAAAACGAGAAAACAGCACGCCATTTCTTAAGTACGATTAAAACCAATAAGCCAGTACGTGAGCTAAAGCTAAACACCTTAAACGAACACACCACCGACCAAGAGTTACCAGCACTCTTAAAACCCCTGTTGGCAGGTATTGATGTCGGCTTAATGAGTGAAGCCGGTTGCCCTGGCATTGCCGACCCTGGTGCTAAATTGGCACAGCTAGCGCATCAAAAAGGGATCAGAGTTTCGCCATTAGTGGGGCCCAGCTCTATTTTAATGGGATTAATGGCCTCTGGTTTAAACGGGCAACGCTTTACCTTTCTAGGCTACATTCCAGCTGACAAAGCGGCGCGTATCCAGCGCTTAAAAGAAATTGAAAGAATCTCAGCTAAAAATCATGAAACGCAGATTTTCATTGAAACACCTTATAGAAATCAACATCTGTTTGAAGACATTCTGGCGCAATGTCAGTCCAATACGCGACTATGTATTGCTTGTAATATTAGCTTAGAGGATGAATTTATCGTAACAAAAACTATCGGCGAGTGGAATAAAATGCAAAAAAACACCCTGCCAGACCTACATAAAAAACCAACAGTATTTCTAATCTTAAGTTAAGCAACTAGGCTGCAGAAGCCGCATTTAACAGCCTTCTTACAGGCGCGTAAGTCAGTCGATGTATGGGTGACACCCCATGCAGATTCAGCATTTCTAGATGGTAGACCGTTGGATACCCTTTATGCTGCGCAAAGCCATACATGGGATATTGCTGATCTAGGAGATAAAGCTCAGCGTCACGTGCCGTTTTGGCCAAGATTGAGGCCGCAGAAATGGCCTGCACCTTACTGTCGCCCCCGATAATGGCCTCACAAGGGAAACTGATATTGGGACACTTATTGCCGTCGACCTGCACTAAATCAGCTTGAATATGCAAAAGCTCTATGGCGCGCTTCATCGCCAATAAGCTTGCTTGCAATATATTGATATCATCAATCTCAGTCGCGCTACAACTGGCAATCGCCCAAGCGAGTGCGTGCTGTTTAATTTCAATGCTTAGTAAATCACGTTTTTTTTCAGATAGTTTTTTTGAATCAGCTAAACCAGCAATAGGATGATCTGGATTCAAAATCACCGCAGCAGCAAAAACAGCACCCGCTAATGGACCACGCCCTGCTTCATCTACGCCACAAATTAACTGCTGAGTTTGAAGCCTCATTTTAAATAAGCGAGTATGGCATTAGCCGCTTTTTCAGCCGTATCTTGTTTGAGGGCATAATGAATTTTAGTAAACTCATCCCTAATCTCAGCCAAGGATACGCTATCACTGATCAATTTAATTGTGGCTTCTGCTAGTTTTTCAGGTGTGGAGTCATCTTGCAATAACTCGGGTACCACAAACTTTCCAGCCAATATATTGGGCAATCCGACATAAGGTTGTAAACGCATACGCTTTAATAGCTGCCAGCTTAAATTCGGCATACGATACGTGATGACCATCGGCTTTTTCAGTAAGGCCGCCTCAAGCGTCGCAGTGCCAGAAGCTACGATTACAACGTCTGCGGCTTCCATCGCATCATGCGCGTGACCAAATAGGATTTGTATTGGCAAGCTTTCAGCTTCATGAAAAATAGCTAATTCAAAAATCTGTCTAGTTTCTCGCGTAATTAAGGGCACTAGAAATATCGCTTCAGGATATTCTGCATAAATCAGTTTGGCTGTTTTAACGAACAATTCGGCATGTTGTTGCACTTCACTCTGACGACTGCCTGGTAGCATAGCAACAACCATTGCGGATGCTTTTAATTTTAAGATTTCGCGAGCACCTACGACGTCGGGTACGATAGGGAGTATATCGGCTAGAGGATGGCCTACGTAGGTCACGGCAATACCTGCTTTTTCATATAATGCAGGTTCAAAAGGGAATAGCGCCAACATATGGCTGACCGCATGTTTAATTTTGTTTACGCGATTTTTGCGCCAAGCCCATATAGATGGACTGACGTAATGTATGGTTTTAATGCCCTTTTTTTTGAGCTTCTTTTCAAGCCAAAAATTAAAATCGGGCGCATCAACCCCTATAAATAGATCGGGGCGGTTTTTTAAATAGTATTTGAGTAACTTGCGACGTAATCTTAACAATCCAAATAGATGCTTTAGGACTTCAATATAACCACGGACTGACAATCGCTCAATAGGAAATAATGAAAGCGCACCTTCTGCCATCATTTTGGGGCCTGCAATACCCACAAATTCAATATCGGGACGCTTAAGTTTTAAGGCTTGCATTAGATGGCTACCCAGCAAATCGCCTGAGGCCTCTCCCGCCACTATTCCTATTCTAAGCATTGGTTTTTAGCGCACTATTCCACGAGTACTAAGCTTCAAAAAATCAGTCAGCAGGCCAATTTGTGGCGTGACTGTTTGCATCGTAGCCAAAGCTACTTTCGCTTCATCCAAGGTGAGTGCGTTGCGGTATAGCGTTTTGTAGGCACGTTTAATTTGCAGTATGGTTTCAGCAGAATATTGATGGCGCTTGAGGCCCTCTGCATTAATGCCATTAGGCTTTGCATCATAACCTGCAGCCATCACATAAGGAGGGATGTCTTTAAAAACCACAGAACCGACAGCCGTGATCACATAGGATCCAACTTTGCAGAACTGATGAATGAGTGTGAATCCACCTAGGATGGCATAGTCATGGATATCTACATGCCCTGCCAATGATGCATTGTTGGCTAGTATAGTGTGGTTACCAATCTGGCAATCATGCGCTATATGCACGTAAGCCATAATCCAATTGTCATTGCCGATCTTGGTACTGTTTTTATCTTGCACTGTACCGCGGTTAAAGGTACAAAACTCACGGATGGTATTATTATCACCAATCTCAAGCAAGGTAGGCTCACCTTTGTACTTCTTATCCTGCGGCGCTTCGCCTAAGGAACAGAACTGAAAAATATGATTGTTTTTACCGATGATAGTGGGGCCATTAATGACGACATGACTACCGATACGGGTACCAGCACCTATCTTCACATTGGGGCCTATCACCGTATAGGCACCCACTTCCACGTTTGCATCAAGCTCTGCGGTCGCATCTATAATGGCCGTCGCATGAATTTTTTTTACTTGCATTGCTTACTTCTCTGTTTTTTCTATAGCTTTAAGTATGCACATCATTTGGGCTTCAGCGACCACTGCACCATCAACTTTAGCCACGCCAGCGTACTTCCAAATACCTTTTAAGATACGTTCAATCTTTACGGTGATGATAATCTGATCACCCGGCGATACAGGTTTCTTAAAGCGCGCATTATCAATACCCGCAAAATAATAAACAGAATCATCACTAGGCTTAGTATTCATGGTTTTGAATGACAAAATGGCTGCTGCTTGTGCCATCGCTTCTACAATTAACACGCCGGGCATCACTGGATGGTAAGGGAAATGGCCTGGAAAGAAAGGTTCATTCACGCTCACATTTTTGATGGCCGTAATTTCTTTTCCAAGTTCCATAGACACGACGCGATCAATCAGCACAAACGGATAGCGATGCGGTAGGTGTTCTAGAATCTCATGGATATCCATGCCTGTTGAATCAATTTGATTTGTCATGTTTTTCTCAGCTTACTTCTTAAAATTATTGCTGCAAATGATTATTACTATAAGCTTGATTTTAACAGAGCTAGTGCTGTTTCAAGCTGTTTTATTTTAGTCGCCATATCATCTAAGTGTCGAATTTTAGCCGCGGTCTTTAACCAAGCTTGGTGAGTTTGAAATGGCATGAGTGCGGTATAAGTCTCAGCTTGGAGTAATGAGCGTGTAATCATACTGCCTGGTGAGATGGTGACATGATCTGCAACCTCTAAATGACCCAATATCATTGCCGCACCACCAATCTTGCAATGCCGTCCGATCTTCGCACTCCCAGCCACGCCCACACAACCCGCAATCACTGTGTGCGCGCCGATGACACAGTTATGGCCTATTTGTATTAGGTTGTCAAGCTTAACGCCCTGCTCAATCACTGTGTCGTCCAATGCGCCGCGGTCAATTGTGGTATTCGCCCCAACATCAACATCGGCGTGAATGACCACGCGGCCGATTTGTGGAATTTTAATCCAGCGCTCTGCTTCTTCTGCATAACCAAATCCGTCAGCACCAATGACCACGCCTGGGAAGAGGTGGCAATTAGGCCCAATCACACAGTGGTGTTTAATCGTGACATGCGGCTCTAATCTTGTGTGATCAGCAATACTGACATCATGCTCGATCACACAACCAGAGGCGATAATAACGTGTTCACCTAACACGACATTGGCGCCAATCACTACGAACTCTGCTATTAAGCATGTAGCAGGAATAATCGCACTAATATCAATGACAGCCGACTGAGCAATCGCTGCAATTGGCTTAGTTTCTGGATTGAGTAATGCCGCCACTTTAGCAAAGTAGGCGTAGGGGTTATCAACAATAATGCTAGGAGATTTAGTTAAATTAGCGTCGCGCGAACGTAATACGTAGGCACTTGCATTACAGGTATCGAGCTCTTTTTGATACTTGCTATCATTGATAAAGCAGAGATCACCAGGCTTTGCATTATTTAATGACGACACACGCTTAATAAGGGTAGCGCCGTCACCTATTACTTGTCCGCCTAGCGTTGCGACGATGTCACTAATTGAGTAATGCTTACTCATTCACTATGCTTAACGGTATACCAGTGAGCGTTAATTACTTCTTACCCAATAGCTTTAACACTTTATCGGTAACATCAATTTTCTTGCTAGCATAAGCCACACCACTATAGACCACCAAATCATAACCTTCAGCTTCTGAAACTGATTGTACAGCCTTGTTGATACGGTCTTGTAAGCTACCTAACTCTTCATTTTTACGTAAATTAATATCTTCACGAAGTTCGCGTTGTTTACGTTGAAATTCAATCTTGATATTCTGTACATCACGCTCTTTATTTCGGCGCTCTGCTTCAGAAATCGTTAAACCATCTTTATCTAACACCGTTTCTAACTCTTTAATTTGCTTAGCCATGCGGTCTAATTCTTGTGAACGCGGACTGAATTCGCGCTCCAATTTCTTGCCACTTTCCGCAGTCTGCGGTGCTTCTTGTAGGATCTTGTCCACTTGCACATACCCTACTTTTAACTCAGCAGCTTGTGCACTCCAAGCAAAGGTCAACAGGCTAGCTAACAATAAACCCTTTAAAGTATTACTCAATTTGTATCTCCCAAAACGAATGCTAATATTAACGTATTAATTATGCCACAACTGCATGCGCACTAATTGCGGTCTAGGCTCTATTTTTTAATTTATCAGCCTGTCTTTATGCAGGCCGATTCTTCTAAAACTGCTGTCCCAATTGGAACTGTATGGTTTGTGTCCTATCACCCACTTGGTTGTTAAGTGGTTTGGCATAAATTAGTTTTAATGGTCCAAATGGTGATGACCAACCAATACCTACACCAGTTGAGTAACGTAAATCTCCAAGATTATATGCGCCGTCATAGACTTGGCCAGCATCTACAAATAGACTTAGTCTAAATTGTTTATTATCTTTTAAACCTGGAACTGGAAACAGTAGCTCTGCGTTACCCAATAAGCTCTTAGTACCACCTGTAGAGTATACATAACCTGTTGTTGGCATAGTGGCTTGTGGTCCCAAAGCACCATTATCATAACCGCGTACTGAGTTTACGCCACCCATGTAATAGTTTTTAAAGAATGGGTACGGCTCGCTACCATAAGCCCCAGCATAACCGATTTCCCCATTCATCATTACAGAAACACCGCTAAAGACTTCTTTAAACCAAGCATGTTTATATTGCAATTTATAGTATTGTAAGTCGAGTACCGGTAGTGACGCCTCAGCACTTAGCTTCTGCAGAACACCGCTAGTCGTATACATAATGCTATCGCGAGAATCATGCACCCATCCAGCAGAAGCTACTATAGAATTTCTGGTACAGCTAAGCGTAGGGCAAGAAGCGAGCATTTGTGGTGAGCTGGACAATGCATCCGTCAAATTTACTTGAGTCAAGTCAGCAGATAAACCAAAGTTCAATGCATCTTTTTCATTAAGCGGGATGCCAAACCTTACACCAGCGCCATAAGAGGATGAGCTATATGGACTTACGCTTACCAACGGATTGGTATTCACGTCTCGCCTATATACATCAAACCCTCTACTTACACCATCTGGCGTGTAGTAAGGGTCGGTATAGGATAAAGAGTAAGTGGTATTTACCTTACCTGTATTCACCTGGGCACTCACGCGATTACCAGTACCTAGAAAGTTATTTTGATTGACTGTTACCCCAAAAACCACACCTTCATAGCTAGATAAACCAGCACCGAACTGCACACTGCCTGTTGACTGTTCAACGAGACTGATATTTAAATCAACCTGATCTGCCGTACCTGGTACAGCTGGCGTTTCGACATTGACATCTGAGAAGTATTGAGTGCGGACTAAACGTTCCTTAGAGCGGTTAATATTATTCGCAGCATACCAAGAAGATTCCAGTTGGCGCACTTCTCGGCGGACCACTTCATCACGGGTACGCGTATTGCCTACGATATTAATACGGCGCACATAAATGCGTTTCCCCGGATCAACAAAGAATGTAAAAGAGGCTGTATGCAGTTCTTTATTAACCTCAGGCACCGCATTAATATTAGAAAAGGCATAACCATCATTACTTAATCGATCGCTAATCGCTTTAGTGGTTTGCGTTACTTTCTCACGGCTAAAGGTTTCGCCCGCTTGTATTTTCATAAGCGTACGCAATTCATCCTCTGGCACTAGCGTTTCACCCGCTAACTTCACTTCGGAAATAGTGTATTTTTCACCTTCAGTAACATTGACTGTGATGTAAATGTCTTTTTTATCTGGGGTAATGGATACTTGTGTAGAGTCAATATTAAATTCAAGGTAACCTTGGTTCATATAAAAAGAACGTAAAGCCTCAAGGTCGGCATTTAATTTTTGCTTAGAATACTGATCATTTTTATTCCACCAACTCATCCAGTTTGGCGTAGTTAATATCAGTTGCGCACGTAAATCATCCGTGGTGAAAATTTGATTGCCGACAATATTGATATCTCGAATTTTAGAGACTGCACCCTCTTCAATCTCGAATCGTACTGCCACCCGATTGCGTTCTAATGGCGATACTATTGCCTTAACAGTTGCGCCGTACTTACCCTGAGATAAATATTGCCGCTTGATTTCTTGCTCAGCACGGTCCAATTGTGACTTATCGAAAATTTGACCTTCAGCGATACCAATTTGTTTAAGCCCTTCTTTTACCTTGTCGGTAGGCATGGACTTATTACCGCTAAATTCAATTTGTGCAACCGAAGATCTTTCTTGCACGGTAATCACTAACACATCGCCATCCGCTTCTATGCGGATATCTTTAAAAAACCCTGTGCCATATAAAGACTTAATGGCCTGTGCTGCCAAGTCGTCATTCATCGTTTCGCCTACCTTTACCGGCAGATAGGTAAATACGGTCCCAGCTTCAGTACGCTGAATACCTTCAACGCGGATATCTTTAACCACAAATGGTTCTAAGGCCAAAGCTGAACCAGCATATAGACCACCTAGAACCCCTAGCGCGGCCTGAAGCGTCAGATGCTTAAATTTATATGCGGCTAATTTAAGGTCTGCTCGATTAAGATGCATTATATTTTTGATTTCCATTCGATCAGCCTGTTATTAATCTGTTTATATCGTTATATAGAGCCAAAAACATCATCAAGGCTAATAAGGTAAAACCCACTTTTTGCCCAATAACCATGATTGAATCTGATACTGGTTTACCGGTAAAAATTTCTATCACATAATACATGAAATGGCCGCCATCTAACACAGGTACAGGCAATAGATTAAGCACCCCAATACTAATACTAATTAAAGCTAGAAAGCCGAAAAAGGACTTCAGGCCCATATGGGCGCTCTGTCCAGCGTAACTGGCAATAGTTACTGGCCCGCTCATGGCTTTCCATGAGGATTGTCCAGCCAGCATACTACCTAACATTTTTAAGCTAAAAATTGAGGTATCCCAGGTTTTTTTTGTCGCTTTTAGTAAAGACTCCCAAGCAGAATAATGCGTTGTGACGAAGATTTTATCTAAATCTGCTTGCGACAGCTTAAGTCCAACGCCAATGCGACCTACTGTTTTACCCCCCTCATCCGTCGCTTCTGGCGTAATATTAAGTGCAACAATTTCACGCGCTCGTAAAACGGTCACTTCAACCGATACGTTGGGCTGGCGTCTGATTTCTTCTACAAAGTTTTCCCAAATTGTGACGGGTTGATGGTTAATACTGAGGACTAAATCATTTATCTTTAAGCCGGCAGCCTCTGCACGGCCTTTTTTAATTACTTCACCAATTAAAGGCGGTGCTTTGCTTTGATAGGCCGCCAATCCTAACTGATCTAAAATATCGTGCTGATAGTCATCCTGATTGACTTGGCTTAAATCCAATTGATGTTGATGAATTTTTTGCTGCGCATCAATCGTTTGAATTTCCGCGTGGGAATTCTTCTTAAGTACTGCATTTAATAGTAACCAGCGGGCATCTTGCCAATTAACCACCGTTTTTCCGTCCACTTTTTGTATCGTTTCACCCATGCTCATATGAGCCATTGCAGCTGGCGTATGTGCATCCAACTTGCCTAGCAACGGCTTCATACCTACCACGCCAAGCATGAATAATAGAAAGTACAAGGCAATCGCCAGGAGTAAATTGGCTACGGGACCAGCCAATACAATAGCGATACGCTTTTGTGCAGACTGCCGATTAAAGGCTCTAGCTAACTCTTGTTCAGTCAATGCTGCGGCAGCAGCTTGATTAGGCTCTCTCTCATCAAGCATTTTGACATAGCCGCCTAGCGGAATGGCTGCGAATACAAATTCAGTCTGGTCAAGGCCAAATTTTTTTCGCCATAGCGGCTTGCCAAAACCAATTGAAAACTTCAATACTTTTACGCCACACCACTTTGCCACCTGATAATGCCCATACTCATGTACAGTGACCAATAAGCCCAATGTGAATATAAAGCTAATTGGAGTGATCAGAATATCTAGCATAGGCTACTGAGATCCAGTTTAAGCATGAACGCTTAACCAATCAGACGCATGCTGCCTCGCCATAGCGTCTACTGCCACTAATTGCGCAATAGACTCTACCTGCTCAATGCTAGCGGCTAATAATACAGTTTCTATCATGCAAGGGATGTCCATAAAACCTATTTGCTCAGCTAAGAACGCCGCAACTGCAACTTCATTGGCTGCATTCAATATAGCTGGCGCCGTGCCGCCAAGATTTAAAGCATCATAGGCAATACGAAGACACGGGAAACGCTCAAGGTCAGGGGCGCTAAAATCTAATCGTGAAGTAGTTAGTAAATCTAAACTACTCACACCGCTACTTAATCGCTCTGGATAACCTAAGCCATAAGCAATCGGGGTGCGCATATCGGGATTACCAAGCTGCGCAAGCACACTCCCATCAATGTATTCAACCATGGAGTGAATGACGCTTTGTGGATGCACCACGACATCAATCTGATTAGGCAATGCATTAAACAGCCAATGCGCCTCGATGACTTCTAAGCCTTTATTCATCAGTGAAGCTGAGTCCACCGTAATCTTGGGGCCCATTACCCAATTAGGATGATTAAGAGCTTGTGCGCGTGTCACCGCTTTTAATTCATCAAGACTGGCATTGCGAAAAGGTCCGCCTGATGCAGTCAGAATTACGCGCTTGACGCCTATTTGGGACAATTGCTCACTGCGCTGCCTTGGCATGACTTGGAATATGGCGTTATGCTCACTATCAATAGGAAGAAGGGTGGCGCCACCATCACTTACCGCTTGCATAAACAAGTTGCCAGCCATCACTAAAGTTTCTTTATTGGCGAGCAAAATACGCTTACCTGCTTTAGCTGCCGCCATCGCTGGGTGCAGGCCTGCGGCACCAACAATAGCAGCCATGACCGTATCCACCTCTTCATGCGAAGCAACATAGCACAGCGACTCTTCACCGTGTAAAACGACAGTACTAGAGCCTATGGCTTTAAGTTGCGTTGCCAACTCATTTGCGGCGGTAGCATGAAGCATTACAGCATAGCGCGGCGCATAGCTGACACATAAGGCAAACAGACCTTTAACGTTAGTGTTGGCGGTTAAGGCAAATACTTTAAAACGATTGGGGTGTTGCGTGATTACATCAAGCGTATGCAATCCAATAGTGCCAGTTGCACCCAGTACGCTTACATTTTTTGCTAGCACAGGATTTACAGACTTAAGCATGCGCTTATCACTTCACAAAATGGCGAAAACAAATACACAAAAAAGGTCAAGACTAACGTCGGGATTAAGCCGTCAATGCGGTCAAGCACACCACCATGCCCCGGCAATAGTTGGCTGCTGTCTTTGACCCCAGCTTGACGCTTAAGTAATGATTCAAACAAGTCGCCCATGACACTTAACACTACTAATAACGCCATACCAACAATGAGCCATACACTTAGATTAAAACTGTAGCAAAGAATATACCCATAAACGCTGACCGCTAGAATAGCGCCAGCAACTCCTTCCCAAGTCTTGCCTGGGCTAATTGACGGCGCAAGCTTATTGCGGCCAAAACGTTTGCCAGCAAAGTACGCCGCACTGTCGGCTATCCAAACCGTAGCCAGTACGCTCAACAACACCCAAGGGCTAATGTGGTGCAAGCCAACCAACGCCAGCCAAGTAGCCAATAGCAATAACAACCCCAATGCTGCCATCCACCATTTGTAATTAACTTTTATGCCGGACCATAAGAAAAATGGCGCTACAATTAGCCAGAATAGGCTCGCCATAGCCATTAACACTAACTTAACAACATTATAAAATGGCGAAATGGATAAATTAGGGCTGAATATGAACAATAAGCCAATCGCTAATCCAATCAAAAGCATTAGACGCATTTGCCAAGTGTTCAGGGCAATTAGCTTTGACCATTCCCATACCCCTATTAAAGTCACGCTAAGACTTAGCAATGCCCAAGTGAGATCGGATGCCAAATACAAGGCCGTTAAAAAGCCAATCACAAGAAATATGGCGGTAATGACTCTAGTTCTAAGCATGACGAGTTATTGGCCTAAAGGGTGAACAAGGAACATGGGAGCATTAATCATTGACTTCACTTAACTGCTCACTGGTACGACCAAACCTACGTTCACGTTGTTGGTATGAGTCAATAGCCAGATTAAAAGCAGCCTCATTGAAATCAGGCCATAAGGTGTCTGTGAAATAAAGTTCGGTATAAGCTAGCTGCCATAACAGAAAATTACTAATACGTTTTTCTCCACCAGTGCGAATAAATAAGTCTGGCTCAGGCGCATAGTGCATCGACAAATAAGGCGTTAAATGCGCTTCACTAAAATTACCGGCTAACTCTGGCGCCGACAATTGCATTTTATTGACTGCCTGCAATACATCCCATCGACCACCATAGTTAGCAGCAATCGTTAAGGTAAGGCCGGTATTCTTCGCTGTGAGTTGCTCTGACTCTTCGATCTTGGCAATCAGCGCCACATCAAAGCGACTGCGATCGCCAATTAATAAGAGCCTAATATTGTTTTGATGCAACTTAACCACTTCGCGCTTTAGCGCATCCATGAATAAGCCCATTAAAAATGAGACTTCCTCACTAGGCCGACGCCAGTTTTCGCTGCTAAATGCAAATAAAGTTAAATAATCAACTTTAAGATTAATGCAGTGTTTCACTAAGTCACGCACCGTATCAACGCCCACCTTATGCCCAGCTACTCTAGGCAAAAAGCGTTTGCGTGCCCAACGGCCATTACCGTCCATAATCACGGCAATATGCTGAGGAATTTCAGCAATTACAGGCACACTTTGCGTAGCGCTACTAAAAAACTTCATGCTAATCGCCTATGCCAATAATAGACATGCAAGCAAGCCGAGACTGGTTGATTAGAGTACGATACAGGAGGAAGTTTACCAAGATAAGTATGATTAAAAAGTTGCTAAACTGCCATCAATTCAACTTCTTTAGCATTTAGCATTCTATCAACTTCAGCAACCGCTTTATCCGTGGATTTTTGCACATCATCTTGCGCACGACGTTCATCATCTTCGGAAATTTCTTTGTCTTTAATTAACTTCTTCAGTGTGTCATTAGCATCTCTACGCACATTACGAATGGCGACTTTTGCACCCTCTGCTTCTGAACGTACAATTTTAGTTAAATCCCGTCTACGCTCTTCAGTGAGCATCGGCATCGGCACTCGAATTAAATCCCCATTGGTGGCTGGATTTAGGCCTAAATCAGCATCACGAATGGCCTTTTCAACCTTGCCTACCATTGGCTTTTCATAGGGCTGCACATTAATCGTACGTGAGTCACCTAAGTTGATATTGGCGACTTGACTCACTGAAACCATGGCGCCGTAATATTCCACCATCACATGATCCAACAAGCCCACATGCGCACGTCCAGTGCGAATCTTGGCTAAATCATTTTGCAATGACTCCAATGACTTTTGCATTTTCTGTTCTACTGTTTTCTTAATATCGTCTAACATTTGCTTCTCCAACTAAGTCTGTTATTTACTGATATGGTTCGGTCTATCGAGATAGACATAATCTTAAGGTGTCACCATAGTGCCTTCATCCTCGCCCATGATCACCTTTTTTAACGCACCTTGCTTAAAGATGCTAAATACTACGATTGGAAGCTTTTGATCTCGGCACAAAGTGAGTGCTGTCGCATCCATCACTTTTAGGTTTTTAATGATTGCTTCATCGAATGTAATCGTTTTATAACGCATGGCTTCTGGGTGTGTTTTAGGGTCATCCGTATAGATGCCATCCACTTTGGTTGCTTTAATCACAACTTCAGCGTTCATTTCCATACCGCGTAAGGCTGCGGCCGTATCGGTAGTAAAGAATGGATTGCCTGTACCGGCACCGAAAATGACCACACGACCTTCTTCTAAGTAGCGTATGGCCTTACCGCGTATATAGGGTTCAGCCACTTGTTCAATATTAAGGGCCGATTGAACACGAGCGTTTAGCCCCACATTCTTCATTGCATCTTGCAAAGCCATCGCATTCATGACTGTGGCCAGCATACCCATATAGTCTGCTGTAGCTCTATCCATGCCAGCGGCTGCTGGCGCTACACCACGAAAAATATTACCACCGCCGATGACGACCGCCACCTGCACACCTAAATCTACAATCTCTTTCACTTCATTGACGATGCGAGAAATAGTTGCGCGATTAATGCCATAGGCATCGTCACCCATTAATGCCTCGCCTGAGAGTTTAAGTAAGATGCGCTTATAGGCTGGAGCGGCCATATTATTCCTCTTTTTTAAGTTTGCTTATTTAAGCATAAAAAGACCATTTTAGGGCATAAAAAAGCGCTAAAAAGTATAAGCGTGAGCCAATTTTTGTTAAAAAAAATGGACTAAGCATCACGCTTAATCCATTTTTATTGCCAGCATATTAGTTAAAGCCTCTATTAAAGGAGCTTCTAGCTAAATCGCCTTCGATCAACGTAGGTTGATTAAACCTTAGCTGCAGCTGCAACTTCTGCTGCGTAATCAACCACAACCTTCTCAATGCCTTCACCTACTGTAAACATTGTGAATGAAGCAACTGAAGCACCTTTTGATTTAAGCAATTGCTCAATCGTAAATTTGTCATCTTTAACAAAGATTTGGCTTAACAAAGTCACTTCTTTTAAGAATTTTTGCACAGTACCGTCAGCAATTTTTTCCAGCATTGCTTCAGGCTTGCCAGCTTCTTTTGCTTTTTCAATCGCAACACGGCGCTCTGTTTCGATCAAACTTGCATCAATACCAGAAGCGTCTAATGATTTTGGCTTAGCGGCTGCAATATGCATCGCGATATCTTTAGCTAGCGCGTCATCGCCACCAACTAAATCAACGATTACACCAATTTTGCTACCGTGAATGTAGCTAGCAAGCTTACCTTGCACTGCTGGGCGTACAAAACGACGCGCTGTAACGTTCTCACCAATCTTACCAACCAATTGTGCGCGCGTATCTTCAACAGTTGAATCACGCATAGGCAGAGCACCCACAGCGGCAATGTCAGATGGATTGCTATTAGCAACAATCACCGCTAACTCATTGACGAACTTTAAGAAGTCTTCATTTTTAGCACAGAAGTCAGTTTCAGAGTTTACTTCAATCATCGCACCAGTTTTGCCATCAGCACTAATGCTAATACCAACAGTACCTTCAGCAGCCACACGACCAGCAGCTTTGCTTGCTTTATTGCCAAAACGTACACGTAAAATTTCTTCAGCGCGCGTCATATCCCCTTCAGCTTCAGTTAATGCTTTCTTACAGTCCATCATTGGCGCATCAGTGCGCTCACGTAACTCTTTTACCATGCTTGCGGTAATTTCAGCCATTTTAAGCTCCTATAATTCTTTAAATCACATTAAATAATATATTTAATGCATTGATTTTATTGTTAATATTTGTAAGCGACTCAGAAAATAAAAAGGGGCACTAAGCCCCTTTTTAATTAACAGCAATTACTCAGCAGCAGCTTCTGCTGCTTCTAATGGCTCTTCAGCCGCTGATTTAACGATTTCTGTGATCACTGAATTACGGCCTTCTAAAACCGCATCCGCAATACCGCGCGCATATAAACGAATTGCACGTGATGAGTCATCGTTACCAGGAATGACATACGCTACGCCGTCTGGTGAGTTATTAGTATCCACAATACCAATCACTGGAATGCCTAATTTAGCCGCTTCAGTAATCGCACCGCTTTCATGACCAACGTCAATGATGAAAATAGCGTCTGGTAAGCCGCCCATTTCTTTAATGCCGCCAATTGAACGCTCTAATTTTTCAATTTCACGCTTGTAGCCTAATGCTTCTTTTTTACCGAATTTTTCTAAACTACCGTCAAGTAACATCGCTTCAAAGTCTTGTAGACGTTTGATTGATTGTTTAACAGTTTTGAAATTGGTCAACATGCCACCTAACCAACGGTGATTAACATATGAACAGCCAGCGCGTGAAGCTTCTTCTTTAACGATGTCACGGGCTTGACGTTTAGTACCAACGAACAGAATGCGACCTTTGTTTGCAGCTAATGAGCGCACATGCTTAACAGCATCTTCAAACATCGGTAAAGTTTTTTCTAGGTTGACGATATGGATCTTATTACGATCACCGAAAATAAACGGTGCCATTTTAGGATTCCAATAACGAGTTTGGTGGCCAAAGTGAACTCCAGCTTCCAACATATCACGCATGGTGACTGACATAATGATTCTCTTTTCTAAAGGGTTATGAATTCATACAACACCAAAAACACTTTAGTTTACAGTCACTTAAACTACAGACCTTCAACGTTCAGCACCCTTGATTGGGTTGTATGTAAATTTTTATTACATAGTTCTGCTAAATTGCAGAGCGCGCATATTACCATTAACTCATTGACTAAGCTAGTATTAAGCAATAGCTTTTCAACTAAATTGATACGCTAGGATTGGCGCCATCATTTATCCGCAACTGCCTGCCTATGCTAAAATGCGTAATCATTTAATTATTTAAGTTAAGTACATGGCAATCTCTATTAAAAACCAAAACGATATCGAAAAAATGCGCATCGCTGGTAGGCTTGCTGCAGAAGTGCTTGATTACATTACCCCATTCGTCATCCATGGCGTGACGACTGAGCAACTAGATAAGCTGTGTCACGATTATATCGTTGACGTACAAGATGCTATTCCAGCACCACTGAACTACGCACCTGATGGCCATACACCTTATCCTAAGTCAATTTGCACTTCTATTAATCAGCAAATCTGCCACGGCGTGCCTAGCGAGAAAATGCTTAAAAATGGCGACATTGTCAATATTGACATCACCGTGATTAAAGACGGCTACCATGGCGATACCAGTCGTATGTTCTATGTTGGCGACCCTTCAGCACAAGCTAAGCGTTTGTGCGAGCTCACCTACCAAGCAATGTGGCTTGGGATTAACAAGGTGAAGCCAGGTGCCACACTTGGCGATATTGGCCACGCCATTCAAACCTTCGCTGAAAAAAGTGGCTATAGCGTCGTACGTGAGTTCTGCGGGCACGGTATCGGAAAAGTGTTTCATGAAGATCCTCAAGTGCTCCATTACGGAAAAGCCGGCGCCGGCCTCACATTGCAGGCAGGGATGATGTTCACCATAGAGCCTATGATTAACGCTGGGAAACGTGATATTAGACAGATGTCTGATGGTTGGACCATCGTCACCAAAGATCGCAGCCTATCCGCGCAATGGGAACACACGCTTTTGGTCACGGAAACGGGCTTTGAGGTAATGACCTTATCAAGCGGTTCGCCTGCAATACCGAATTTTGTGCAAAAACCATAATTGAGTCGTTAATCAAATGACGTGGTGCAGCAATCCATAATCATGAGCATGTCCTCAGAAAATGCTACAGCGCATCCACTGGTGATTAGCCATCACGACAAAGGCGATATTGCGGCATGGCGCCAACAACTAAAAGATGGCTTTTATACATTAAGAGCCGATTTCAGCCTACACCCAAGTACGCACTACTTATTTAAACAGCACTGCCAACTAATAGACAACCTATTGGTAACGGTATGGGCGCAAATGCAGTTTGATAGCCACTGCTGTTTAATAGCTGTAGGCGGTTATGGTCGTGGTGAGTTGTACCCACATTCTGATATCGACTTACTGATCCTACTACCTGAACACGGCGACAAACATAACCATTACAACCATCAAGTCGAGACGTTAATCGGCATGCTGTGGGATATAGGGTTAACTGTTGGTCATAGCGTCCGCAATCTTCAAGAGTGCGTGACCGAAGCGCAAAAAGACATCACCGTACAAACCAATCTCATCGAATCTCGCTTACTCACTGGCGATACAGATGCTTACAACACCTTTGTTACTGAAATTGCGCGCACACTCAATGTGCCGGCTTTTTTTGCAGCAAAACTTCAAGAGCAAGACAATCGTCATGCAAAATTCAATGATACGGCTTACAACTTAGAACCCAATATCAAAGAAAGTCCAGGTGGATTGCGTGATTTACATATGATTACCTGGCTTACCCAGTGCTTAAATATGCGGCAGGATGGGCATCATAGCCACAGCAACACTTGGGCGATATTAGCCAAACAAAATATCATTTCAGCACTTGAAGTACGTCAGATCCGTCAACATGAAAAAAACCTGCAAATACTCCGAATACACTTGCATTTTTTAAGTGACCGCCGTGAAGACCGCCTGCTATTTGATTACCAGAACGAGTTAGCTGCCGACTTAGGCTACGTCAACACCCGCAGTAAGCGATCAAGTGAACAGCTGATGCAGAGCTACTACCGTAGCGTCAAGTTCGTGCGATTAATCAATGAAATTTTACTGAAACTACTGCAGCAAAAATTATCAGCAACGCCACCGGTCATAAAACTGATTAATGCGCACTTTGAAGCGCATGATCAATGGCTGGAGGCGAAAACTGCAAGCTTGTTGCAACAGCATCCGAGCGCAATTTTTGAAGCTTTCCTTATACTGCAACAACACCCTGAAATTACAGGTATGGGTGCAACATTGCTACGCAACCTGCAACGCGTCAAACGCCTTGTTAATCGTGATTTTAGGCAAAATTCGCAAAATAAGAAACGCTTTATAGAGATACTTTCACAACCCAATGGTGTTAATCACGCCTTACGCGCCATGAATCGTTACGGTATTTTGGGTAGCTACATCCCTGCCTTCGGTAAAATTATTGGTCAAATGCAGCATGATTTATTTCACGTCTACACCGTGGATGAGCATATCCTGAATGTCCTGGCTAATTTACGTCGCTTTTCAAAACCAGAACTCAAGCACGAATTCCCATTGTGCAGCCAACTTTTTGCGGCCTTTGATGCGCCGCACTTATTATATTTAGCTGCCCTATTCCATGATATTGCCAAAGGCCGTGGGGGTGATCACTCCGAGCTAGGGACTGTGGATGCCCTTAGGTTCTGCAAGTTGCATGGATTATCTAAAGATGATGGCAACTTAGTCGCGTGGTTAGTTGAGTCCCATTTAAAAATGTCGGCCACCGCACAAAAATCCGATTTATCAGACCCAAGCATCATTGAATCATTTGCACAATTTGTACACACAGAACGCCAGTTGGTAGCGTTGTATTTACTGACTGTAGCGGATATTCGTGGCACCAGCCCAGCCGTATGGAATGAATGGAAAGCGCGCTTGCTAGAAAGCTTGTTCAACGCAACCAAGCAAGCGCTGATGCATTCCTTTGCACATCAGAACCTCTATACGCAACAAGCCATCGCTACACGTAAAACAGAAGCCGCAGAAAAGCTTAATAAATTTGGACTCAACACCAACTCTTACCAATCGTTATGGGCGCAATTCGGCGCCAATTACTTTGTGCGCCATGAAAGCGATGAAATCGTATGGCATAGCCGCTTACTCACACCGCACCTTAATAGCATCACGCCAATTGTGCGCGCGCGTCTCAGCCCAAGTGGCGACGGCATTCAGGTCATGATTTATACAAAAGATCAAAATGATCTATTTGCACGCATTTGTAATTTTTTTGACCGCATGGGTTATGGTATCGTCGAAGCCAAAATTTATACGACCAATCACGCATACGCTTTAGATAGTTTTATTGTTTTAGATCAATCAGGTAAGTCAGTAAGCTACAGTGGATTATTAAAGTTTATTGAAGTGGAATTGACACAAAAAATTGGTGAAAATAGTCCGTTAGAATCCCCACTTCAGGGCAGAATTAGTCGCCAAGTAAAACATATGCCAATTCAAGCACAGATTAGAATTAGTCCTGAAATAGAAAGCAACAATCACAAATTAGAGATTACCGCTAACGACCGCCCTGGCCTCTTAGCTACGTTAGCGCATCGCTTTTTAATTGAAGAAATTGAATTACATAACGCTAAAATAAATACTCTAGGCAATCGCGCTGAAGATACGTTTTTGATTTCGGCTAAAAAAGGGCAAAAGCTTGATGAAGCTCGCATCAACGCTTTAAGGGCAAGTCTTACTCATGAAATGTAGTTAATATGAAATAATTTGAGCGCATTAAAAAGCCTTGATGATTTATCAAGGCTTTTTTAACAGCGTAACATTCATGCCATCCCTAGATGACAGAACGCTAATAACTAACTGTGTTTGTAATGCTTTTTCAATTGAGTAACGACTTCCCAGTTTGATTTCATACCTTTAGGGAAAACCACAAAATCACCTGCTTTAATGACCACTTTTTCGCCACCTTGTGGTGTAACATGGATTTCGCCTTCAAGCACGTAAGCGCTTTCTGTCATGCCAAAATCTAATGGGAATTTTGATGGTGCACAATCCCAGATTGACCAGCTAGAAACGCCTAGTTCTTTTAATTTCTCTGGTGTTGGATTATGGTCTATGATGATTTGGCTCATTTTATTTCCTTGAAATATTCGGTAAATTGAAGCAATTACTTAATTTAGCGGATTTTTATTGAATAATTTGGCGGAGAGAGTGAAAAATGCTACCTGTGCTAGGTAATAGCAAAGATTAGAACACTCTGTTCCGCTATAGAATCGCTACGAGCCACATATTAATTGCATTTGCGAGCAAACGCAAATCATTTGTCGTTCTATTACCTATCATTAACAAACAATGCAAACCAAGGTCTAGCAAAGTATTTGTGTGGGCATAACGTGGGCATTACTTAATGACAGGAGAAAGAGATGAATTTAACAGACAAGCAGGTCCAGCATCTAGTTAAACCGGGCAGATACAATGCTGGGATTACGGGTTTACATTTACGGGTTGTATCAAAAGAAAAAAAGTATTGGGTCCTAAGGTACTCACTTGGGAACAAGAGACATGACTATGGTTTAGGGAAATACCCAGATCTAAAGCTAGCTGAAGCTAGATTTAAGGCTGTAGAAGCCAATAAATTACTTAGCGAAGGCATTGATCCTATTACACACAAAAACAAGCGCCTAGACGCCATAAAACAAGAATGTGAAAAACCCCTATTCAAAGCGTTTGCGATTGAATGTGTTAATAAGAAAAAAGGTGAATGGCGAAACAAGAAACATGGTGATCAGTGGATTAGCACGCTCAATGAATATGTATTTCCATTAATTGGTAATAAGCATTTAGATGAAATAACTACTAAGGATGTTTTAAAGATATTGAATCCTATTTGGACAACAAAAACGCACACAGCCCAACGAGTTAGAGGGAGAATTGAGTGGATACTAGGATCCGCCACCACTCAAGGCCTTAGAGATGGAGTTAATCCAGCGCTTTGGCGCGGCCATCTAATAACAGTACTACCCTCACCCCAAAAAATAGCTAAAACAAAACACCATGCATCGCTTCCTTATCAGCAAATCTTTGAGTTCATGTCTGAATTAAGGGAAATGGATCACGTGTCAGCCCTAGCATTAGAATTTACTATCCTCACTGCTACAAGAACAGCAGAAACGCTAGGGGCAAAAAGATCAGAAATTATTGATAATATTTGGACTATTCCAGCAGATCGGATGAAGGCTAACAAAGAACAACGCATACCATTAGTTCAAAGGGCCTTAGACATTATTGAAATAGCCAAATCACGAGATCCAAATAGTGAGTATATTTTTTCCCATAACAACAAAAAATACTCAAATATGGCTATGCTTGTATTAACAAGACGAATGGGATACAAAATTACGGTCCACGGTTTTCGATCAACATTCAGAACGTGGACAGAAGAGGAAACTACCCATCCAGAATCAGTAGCCAAAAAGGCTTTAGCCCATACAATTAAGGATAAGGTTGATGAAGCTTATAACAGGGGCGACCTTCTTAAAAAACGAATGGTAATGATGGATGACTGGGCATCATTTTGCAGCAAACCTTATAAAAATAACGTTCTACAACTTAAGACGGCTTAGATGGGCAATAGCATGAAAAATACGAAATGGCATATATAGCTACAATAACGTGTTTCAACTCAAAGCAGCTTAATGGATATTTAGATGAATCAAAGCAAACGCGCCTTAGAATTAAAAAGATTAACTAAGGAGGAGTTAATTTCAATCATCCTCTCTCATGAGCTTAAGGCTGATGAGAGAGATCTTTTCTTAGAGTACTGCAATAAAATGAGTGGCTCTCAAGCTAAGTATTGGAATAGGTACGCCAAAGTCACAATTAGAATTGAGGAGGTTTTTTATAAGCTTCTAAATGAAAGGGGAAATATACCCACAATAACTAAAGTAGTGAGCGAACTAAATAAATTATATCCATATGAAGGTTTTCCTCATGGCAGATGGATAAACGACTCCAAAGTCACACCAGAAAAGGGTGACTTCCGCGTATATAAAGATTATTTATATATGAAAAAGAATTGCATTCGCTAGCAAACGAAATCTAAGTGTATTAAGCACCTATAAGATTGAATTTCTTTCAATCTTAATCGGTAAATAAAAAATGTTAGATATACAGAAATGCAATCGATTCGTAACTCTCTCCGAAACATCACAGATTACATCACTAGGCAAATCAACAATTCTGCTTTGGGAAGCTCAACAGAAATTTCCCAAAGCAGTCCGCCTATCTAAAACTAAACGTGTCTGGCTTGAATCCTCCATAAATGATTGGATTCTGGATATGCATAATGGGAGCCATTCATGAGATTACATAATCAAGTGGGCATCTCAATTAACTCCACTACGAATGGTGGTGTAATTTTAAACTCTGTAAATACCAGCAAGGATGAAGCAAATCGACTAAGTAACATCCCAGCAGCGTTAACTAATATCAACAACTGGGTTTTAGTTCAATTGGTTCAAGATCTTGATGGAAACACAAAGAAAATACCTGTTGGCATTAACAAAGCTGGAGTTATGCACAATCTAAAGTGGGGAGATCAATCCAACCTTTTAAGCTTTAACGATGCAAAGTCTCTTTTTGAAAATGAAATGCTTCGGCATGAAGACTCAAGAAGGTTCCATGGCATCGGCTTTGTTCTCACTGGTAGTGGCTACTTAACGGTAGATTTAGATAAAGCCATTGTTAATAACAAGCTAAAACCTTTTGCCAATGAAATATTATGCAGCCTAAATGGCTATGTGGAACTGTCACAGAGTAAATCTGGCCTTCATATCATCGTGAGCAATAAAGGTTGGGGCCTTAACACTAAACGTGGCAAGTTTGAAGATGGATCCGGCATTGATGTTCTTGCCGAGGGTTCATACGTCATGATCACTGGCAATGTCTCTGAGCACACCCAAGAGTTAACCAGTGATGAGCAAGACTTTTCTGTGGTTAGTGAGTGGCAAGAGAAATTTATGGATACCAGGGGAAGCAAATCGTCAACCGAGGATATTCCCTTTGACCACAACATCCCTATTGCGGGCTGGACGGCAGATCGCATAAGAACTGAGATCTTTCCTAGGATTCCCAATTTTACTGATAGAGATAATTGGCGTGACGTTGGCTTTGCCCTTCATAATCAATTTAAGGGCAGCCATGAAGGCTTAGAGCTTTTCCATGAGTACAGTGCTCAGGATCCTAATATCTACGACCCAGTGGCTGTCGAAACTATCTGGAGCTCAACCAAAGTCGATACAAAGAGATTAAACAAAACCCTAAGATGGCTTTTATATCTTGTACGTAACACTTTAACTTGGACAGATAACAAGCTTTTAGGCGACGTGGATAACGCTAAGCTATTTACATCAATGTTCGAGGATGAGTTTTTATACTGCCATTCATCCAAAAAATGGCTTAGATACAATGGGTATAAATGGGATTGGTGTTTAAAAGGCGAGGAAGTAGAGGCTGCAAAAGTTATCTGTGCAGAATTGGCTAGTCGTGCTGGCAATTTGATAAAACTTGACCCCACCAACAATGAAGCAAAGCTATGGGCTTCACATGCCAGAACATCAAGAAATAACAAGAGAATAGCCGCAATGCTTGAGCTAGCAACCTCTGAACCAAATATGAGCATTGCATCAATTCAAGAGCTTGATTCAGATTGCATGTTACTGGGAGTTGCAAATGGCGTTATTGATTTAACTACTGGGTCTATGGTAAGTCCAGATCCAAAGTTAATGATCTCTAAGCAAGTTAATTGTAGCTTTGATCCTTCTGCAACTTGTCCTCAATGGCTTAGTTTTATGCATCAAACCTTCCTAGGGGATGAAGAGCTTATTAATTACATTCAAAAGGCGTTGGGCTACTCGCTAACTGGAGATGTACGTGAGGAGGTTCTTCATTTTTGCTTTGGTGGCGGTTCTAATGGCAAGTCTGTTATGGCAAACGTCATACAGAATCTCATGGGTGACTATGTGGTCACGGCCAACTTTGATCTTCTGGCAGCTAGAGATTCATCGGCAACAAACGACATCGCACGACTAGCTGGTGCAAGGATTGTATTAGCAAACGAGACTAAGGAGAATCAAAAGTTAGATGACCAGAAGCTTAAGGCTCTAGTCTCTACAGAAATGATTACTGCTCGGTTTTTATACGGTGAGCACTTTGAATTCAAGCCACAATTTAAGATTTGGTTACGCGGCAATCATAAACCAATCATTACCGACAGCTCTGAAGGAGCATGGCGCCGTATTAGGCTTGTGCCCTTTGAAAACCAAATCCCGCTTGATAAAAGAGATTATGGGCTTGAGAAAAAAATACTGTCTGAGAAGGAAGGGATTCTTAATTGGATGATTGAGGGTTGTTTGTTGTGGCAGAAACAGAAATTAACCAAGCTCCCCCAAAGAATTGATTCAGCAAGTCAAGGATACCGAGAGGAGTCTGACGTGTTGGCTGAGTTCATTGAGGAGCAATGCCTTGTTGATGGGAGGCATTCCGCTGAGCATTACCAGCTATTTGCACATTGGGAGATTTGGTGCGAGAAAAATGGGCTACAAAGTCATAGCCTAAAATCATTCACAAGACAGCTAGGTAGCCGTGGCTTCAATATAATGCGCAAAAAGGAAAATGGGAAAATAGTTAAGTATTACAAGGGGTTGTATTTGCCTGACCCTTTTAAAGATGAAAACCATAGTTACGATTCAATCGATTGATATTGGTGTCGATTGGTGTCGATAAAAAGGTCTTTTCTGAAAAGTCCCTATAGAAATAGCTATAGAGATAGTTTATGAAAATGGCCTTCAAATCAGCACCAATCGACACCGCCATTCTTACGCGCCCGCGAGACGCTAGGTTGATGAAATACCCCATATTGGCATGCTTGTTCCGATTGTTAACAAACCGGCACATGGCTAAGCCAGCAATGTCCTGAGAATGACACTCGATTTCATAGGGCTAGAAACCAAAAAAATAAAAGGAATTAAAATGTTAAAAAAACGCACAAAAAAACGTAACATTCTGACCAAAAACGAGGAAATTACGGAGCTAGCATACATATTTCACTTATCTGCAAGTCGGATACGAACAACGATTACCTCCGTGAACATCCCGGCAGCTTACAGGGAACAAATTAGCAGGAAGGTACAGTGGCTAATAGGCCAGGCGCAATCCCTAGGGCACGAGCTTCAACCCCCTACCCCTACTGCTTTTTTGACGAAAGACAGCACAGAAAAGATTGCGGATCAGCTTGGCCTGTTTAATTAAGAAAATACCCCCCCTGCTCGTTTTATCTTGGGGCCCTCTGGGACTCCTATCCAAAACTAAAAACTCGGGTTAGCTTAAAACTATATGGGGGGGTACTGTAGTAGCAATTTGGCCACCGCTGAAAGCGGACGCTGGACTTCGTCACTTCCGACCCCAAGCCGACGGTCGCCAAGGTAGCGAATTCCTATAAGCCAGTCTTTGTAGACTTATATATTTCCACAATAAATAATGCGTTGGGGCATAATTATGGATTGATTTTATTTACCAATTATTTAGGTTATGAACCCCTCACCAAACTCAAAAACTCAGACTTCTGCACTTACATTAGCCGCTCTTGGCGTTGTGTTCGGTGACATTGGCACCAGCCCTTTATACACACTACAAACAATTTTCTCGGCAGACAGTCAATTCGGCCCACTCACTCAAGCCAATATATTCGGGATATTATCATTAATATTCTGGACGCTTATTATGGTGACGTCAGTCA
>Ga0118677_10002010_pt2 | contig 35754 bp, 26 predicted proteins | sample AliMusrvi5mmetaG_FD_86154 | JGI IMG/M metagenome (GOLD analysis project Ga0118677, IMG submission 86154)
CCCGCAGCGAGCCGTTAGCATTGAGATGCTGGATCGTCGAGCGCATGCAATTGCCGATGGCGGTGCTGAGTTGGCCGACGTTGGTGGCGAGCATGACGATTACGCTTTCAGCGGCCGCTCCGGTCCAGTGCAGCTTTAGCGGCTTGGCACGGTCAATGACAGAAGACTGGCCTCGATTGGTCCATTCGAAAGGTTTTGCCGCCGGAACAGTGAAGTGGAATGGTCCCACCTGCGTCCCGCCGTTTCCACTGATGGAGACCTCGCCTGGATCGAGCAGGCCGGTCACGCTGCCCCGATAATAACCGGGCGATCCGCGGACCCGTGAGATCGCCTTTTCCTTGCCGTTGCCGGAGATCGTCAGCCGGGAGCCCGCTTCGAGGCCGCGACCCTCTAACTCCGCGACCAGGGCGGCCGAGATCGTAGCGGGCAGCAGGGTAGTCCCTTGCATGCTGCTGGTGTAAGCGGTGCAGGTTCCTGGCGGGGGAAGTAACAACAGCGGCGAGAGTGCGGGCTGACCGGTTCTGGCTGAGAAGACAGCGGTTGCTTCGTCTGATACTGTGTCCTGCAACGTCTTTCGGTCAAGAAACCGGGTGCGGGCAAGGAACAAGATGCCCAGATCCCTTTCGGCCAGCGGCGTGACCGCCCCGGGATCGCAAGGCCTCCCCTTTGACTGGATAGCGACAGTGACCACATTGCTGGCGCGGTTTTGCGCGGCGAGGAGATACATCGGGACATAGCAGGCCTCCGCGGTGGACGTGGGAATGGCAACTATGAGTTCATCCTGGCCTGATCGGCGGGCCACTTTGACCGCTCGATTGCCAATCACCACGGTCGCTTCGGTGGCGTTTCCAAGTCCGGTTGTTGCGATGCGGATCCTTTGACCGGGCCTCGCCGGAGTGCTCAGCGTGTTGTCACGCGCCGCGCCGGCGGCGTCCAAGGTTTCGATCCGGCCAGGACCCCAGCCAAGCCGGTTACGGCTATAGATGCCAGGGTTACTCTCTACAATCGATATCGGAAACGGTTTGCTGTGCATGCCGTCGACGGTAACGGTAAGGGCCGCTTGTCCGGCTTGCAGTTGAGCCGGCACGATGGCGTCGATCCGCGTGGGAGTGATGGAAGATGCTTTCACCGGAATTGCCCCGATGGAGATACTGGTGGACTTCTCATTCGAACCCAGCCGGACGCCATAAATGGTGAAGTGCGCGCCCCGCGCCAGTGCGCCTCCAGCCAGTGTTGGAGGAATCTGACTGGCCTCATTGACCACGCCGTTCTGCGCGATGCCCGGCTGGGCGGGCAGGGAAGCGGCGGCGAGGATGACCAGGATCGCAAAGCGTGTCACCTTATCAGGCTAGCGCGCTATGATTGATGTTCGCATGAGCTTCTGGCGCACTCCGGCACGAATTGCATGGCGGGATCTCTGCGCGTCACGCGGACAGGCCCTGTTTCTGCTGGTCGCCATGGCTTTGAGCATCGCCGGTGCGGGCGGTGTCCACTCTGCTGCACGCATTGCCCGCCGAATGCTGGAAGGCGACTCGCGGGCGTGGCTGACCGGCGATGTTTCCGTAGATACGGGCGAGCCGGTCGGCGACGATCATGTCGCGGCGTTGGAGGCATGGAAGAGACCGGGTTCGGATTGGACGCTGGTGACATGGACGATGACCATGGCCGCTTCTGACCAGGCGCCGGATGCGGCTTACATCTCCGTGAAAGCGGTGGAGCCGGCGAAGTATCCGTTTCACGGCCGTCTGGTGACACAGCCTCCGCAGGCGTTGCAGGAAATGTTGCAGGCAGAGACGGTGCTGGTCTCCGAGGGGGTGCTGGAGCGGCTGCACGTGCGCGCCGGTGATTCGCTTCAGATTGGCGGGACGCCGTTCCGCATCGCCGGATCCTATCGCACAGAGCCTGAGCGCTATCTCGGAGTCTACAGCTTCGGGTTGCGCTGCATCCTGTCGCAGGAGGGCCTGGCCAGATCGGGAATCCTGCGCGGAGGCAACGAGGTCCGCAATCGTGTGGTGCTGCGTCTGGCTCCTTCGGCTGATCTGGCCGAGGCCCGGCAATGGCTGCAACGGCTGGTGCCGGAAGGGCAGGTGACAGACCACCTCGATGCCTACAGTCAGGAGGTGTCGCGCTTCGAAACCGTCACCACAGGCGTCAACATGATCGCCTTTCTCGCGCTGGTTCTGGGGTCCGGCGGTGTGGCGATTGCCGCCAGGAGCCATCTGGAAAACAGCATCGCGAAACTGGCCATTCTGAAAGTGCTGGGCGGACGGAGCGCACAGATCGCGGCGAGTTTTTCGCTGCAACTTGGTTGTGTGATGGCCGGAGCGCTGTTGTTGGGAATCCCACTAGGTGCTTCCATCTGTGCGGTCCTGTTGTGGATGGCGCAGAGGCTTGTGTATCTGCCAGGGGAGCCGGTCTTTGACGTCGATGCGATTGCGGGGAGTGTAGCGCTTTCTTTTCTTGCGCTGCTGCCGGTGCTGATCCAGCCTGTGATTCTCTCACGCCGGTTACGGCCCGCTGCGCTGCTTCGGGGAGAGGACGCGCTGGCCGGGCGCGACGGGCTGGCGGCCAGATCGATAAGTGCTGCCTGCTACTTCGCAGTGTTGGCATTCGTAGCGGTCAGGATGTTCGCGTCATGGAAGACGGCGCTCTCGCTCTCGCTGGCTTTAGCCCTGGGTGTGCTGTTGGCCTCAGGCGGCGCGGTACTGTCGCTGGCCGCGCTGCGTGCCTTGCTGCGCCGCTTTGCGGGCAGTCTCGCACCGGTCTGGCGGCACGGCTCGATGAATCTCCTGCGGCCGGGCAACCGTAGTTTGACCATGCTTGTTACTTTGGCCATGGGGTTCATGCTCATCCTGGGCTCGCTGCTGAGCGCGGAGGCCATCGTGCATTCCGTTACGCGGACCATGCCCTACGGCGATGCAGATCTGGTGGTGGTTGGCTTTGAAGAACAACATCGCGAGCGGGTGCAACAGGTGCTGCGCTCGCAGGCTGGTGTGGAAGGTGTGGAGATGCAGTCTCAGGCGCGTCTGCGTCTGTCGGCGGTGAACGGCGCCCCGGTGTCCGGAAGCAGCAACTGGTATCTCGTGTACTGCGCAAGCCAAGGCCACGCCAGCCAGGTTCCCGCGGCGACGGTGTCAGCCGAAATGGCCGCCAAGTTGGGAATCGGGGTTGGATCCCGTCTTGGATTTGAGACCAGGGCCGGTCAGCGCGAAGCGGTAGTCGAACGATTGCGCGCCTTGTCGCCAGGTGACCGGTTTTGGTTCACGCTGTCTGTCGATTGCGGGGCATTTCAGGGGATATCCGTTGTCCATCAGGCCGTCGTGCGGATCAGGCCAGGGTCCGTGGCCGCCGTGCGCGACGCTGTGCGGCAACAGTTTCCGTCTTTGGCCGTGATCGCCACCGAAGAGATCGCGCAAACGCTTCGTGACGCAACGGCGCGGGCAACGTTTTTGTTGCGGCTGATCGCGTGGTATGCGGCGGGTTCGGGACTGATGATCCTGATCGCGATCGTATCCGCGTCGCGGAGAATTCGATTTCGCGAGATGGCGCTGCTTTCCGCCCTGGGTGCTTCGCGGCGGACCCTGGGAATCATCTACACCCTGGAGTTCTGCACCATCGGATTGCTTGCCGGCTTACTTGGCTCCTTAGCCGCTGCTGGGTTGGCGGCGGTCATGTTGTGGCAGGTGTTTCATCGGCTTGCTCTTCCCGCGGATGCGGCAGCACTCGCGTTGGCGATGCCCGCGGCGGTCGCGATTGTAGTAGTGGCCGGATGGCTGCCTACTTATTCGCTGCTGCGCAGGAAGCCTATCGAGATTCTTCGCTCGGAATAACTTCTTTCGCAAGATGGCGCACCGGCAGCCACATGAGCGAAAAGACAGTAAATGCGAACACTTCCGAGACCATGAGGTAAACCGGCCAGGGCCCGAACAGATCGAGCAGCGATGGATTGAGCGGTTTGCGATAAAGATACAGATAGTTAGTTCCGAATGCGGCGTTAAAGGCCAGCAGCGAAAATCCGAAGACGACAAACGTTGCGTTGCCCCACCACAGGGAAGTGCGGCGCAACCGGGCCAGTCCGCCGAAGACCAGGACGGAAATCGCGATCACCAGGGTGCCGTGCTCGATGATGTAGCGCAGGCATTCGTAGGAAAAGAAGTTCGCCTGCACGCGCGGTGGCAAGTCCGGATTGATGAGCGCCAGCGATGCTCCGAGCAAGCCGGGAAAGTAAGCGAATTCTACTGCCAGCGGCGCCAACGTCAGGCACGCGATCACCGTGACCCACGTCGCGATCGTGCATAAGTGCAAAGGTAACTCGTTGGGGAAGTGCATTCCGTCGTGGAAATAACGGAACAACTCGTTGAACGAAAGCAGGCATGCAAGACCGATTCGTAATGTGCGGGATGGAACCAGGCCCTTCCTGCAAGCGTAGGCCATGGCAACGCACATTACAAAAATAACAAACACCACCAGGAAGTGAACCGTACTGAATGGCCGCACAGATTCGATTTTAGAGCATATTTTGGGTTCTCGTAACCTGTCCGGCAAAATCTCTCGTCATAGAGTGTGTGACGGCAACGTCCACCTAGAGGAGAAGATTTCCATGAAACGCAATGCGATGAAAACCGCAGCGGCCACGGCAGTGTTGATGCTGTGCACTGCGGCCGCCTCGTTGGCGCAGCCCCAGGGCGGGCCGCCCGATCCCGAAGCGATGGCGGAACGCCAGATTGGCCAGATGAAAGAGCGCCTAAAGCTGACCAAAGATCAGGAAAAGCAGCTAAAGCCGATTATTATGGACAACGCGAAGGCCATGATGAAGATGCGCGAAAAGATGACGCAAGGCGAACCGCCTTCCGACGAAGCGCGTGCCGAGATGATGAAGAATCGCGAAGCGATGAATGCCAAGGTGAATGCGATTCTTACTGACGACCAGAAGAAAGAGTACGAAAAAATGTTGAGTGAACGCCGCGGCGGTCCTGGTGGCCAGGGCGGCCAGGGTGGGCGCAAGCGTCCTCCCGCAGAGAAGTAAACTGCTATTAATAGAGGCGGTGGGGCTCTTTGAGCTCCGCCGCCTTTTGAGTTTTAAATGACCAAACTTCTTGCTGCAATCACACTACTGGCTGCCGGTTGCCTGGCAGCGGATGATACTTACCTTCCCTGGGAGGGCGGTGCCGCCCATTACAAGCGCTGGAAAAACGGGCCCTCCGCGGATGACGCGTACTTTCCGATTGCGGTGTGGCTGCAGAGCCCGCGCAATGCCGAGGCGTACAAGGCGATCGGGATTAATCTCTATGTCGGGCTCTGGCGTGGTCCGAATGACGATCAGTTGAAGGAACTGGAGGCTTCGGGCATGCCAGTGCTGGCGGGTTTCAAAGAGCGGCTCGCCTATCGAGGAATCCTGCGCGGCTGGACAATGATGGACGAGCCGGATAATGCTCAACCCAAACCGGGCGGTGGCTATGGGTCGTGCGTCCTGCCGCCGGCGATTGCCGAACAGTATCGCGCGTGGAAGGCCGCCGACCCTTCGCGTCCGGTTTATCTGAACGTCGGCCAGGGCGTGGCGAACGAAGCGTACAAGGGCCGCGGCAGCGATTGCGCACGGCATGACGAACACTATGCCGAGTACATCAAAGCAACGGACATCATCTCTTACGATATCTATCCGGTGAACAGCGGTTATCCACTATGGTGGACAGGCAAGGGCGTGGATCGCTTGCGGCAATGGGCGAACTATGAGAAGCCGGTGTGGAACTGGATTGAGGCGTCCTCGATTCGCGGCGAGGGCAAGCCAACCGGGGCGCAGATCAAAGCGCAGGTATGGATGTCGATCATTCATGGTTCGATGGGAATCGGGTATTTCTGCCATCAGTTCAAGCCGGTCTCAGATGAGGCCGCGCCGCTGCACGATGCCGCCATTAAGCAGGCGCTGAAAGAGATCAACGGCCAGGTGACATCGCTGGCGCGGGTACTGAATACGCGCAGCGTTGCTAATGGGGTGACTGTGAAGTCGTCAAACACCGAAGTGCCTGTGGACACGATGCTGAAACGCCACGGAGGCGAAACCTATCTTTTCGCGATTGGCGCCCGGCCCGGCGCGACGTCGGCGAAGTTTGCCATGCGCGAGATGGGGAACTTCCAGGTGACCGTCATCGGCGAAAACCGGACTCTCCAGGCCCGGAATGGCCAATTTGAGGACCATTTCGGTGAGTACGAAGTCCACTTGTATCGAATCAGGAACTGATCCGGGTAACACACAGACGCTGGGAGATAAAAAGTTCAACGAATCTGAAATTTAAAGGATCAAAATCGCAACTCCTGTGGTAGACTTTTTCAAAACGGGACCCGAAATGGATATCCCGGTTCTCAGGATGCTGGAGGATACGTCATGTTCAATGTCCGTTTTGCTCTGTCCCTGTTTCTTGGCCTCGCCGCGACCGCCGGCGCCCAAGGGTTAAATGGCACTAATGTCTCGGTTGGCTACGCGTTTCCGAATGCCACCACATTTCTAGCTGGACCCACCACCTACACCGTAGGTTCCGGATTAGAAATCAATTGCCCGACGGGCGCCACCGGTTTCTGCTCGGCAACCTCACTGTCCGAGCCTTTCAGTCTGGATATCAGCAATAATCAGATCACCTTCACGCAGGGTCCACTGCCGACTGCGACCTCATACCTGGTGGGACCATTCAACGGCTGGGTTTTCACGAATTTGAATGCCGGGGCGCCGATAACCGGAGTGAATATCACGTCGACGGGCATCAGCAATCTGACGAATTCCAACGTGTCGTTCACGGCCAATTCGATCAGCGTCAATATGCTTGGCTCTACCGTGCAGCAGAGCAGTTCGTGGACGCTGACAATCACCTATGGTTCCACTGCCCCGGCAACACCCGTGCCGCCGAGCGTGGTGCTGGCGATTGTGGGAATCGCTTTTCTCGCCGTGTTTTGGCACTTCACGCAGCGCCGGCAGCACCAGGCCTGAGGGTCTAAGCCATCTCGCTGAGCAGCGTGATGGGGTCGCCGGGACGGATCATCCCGCCCTGGACCACGGACGCGTAAAACCCGCTCAGTCCCCAGCGCGGTGACTTGTAGTCTCGCGCCTTCACCTGTGGATCGTAGATGGCTTTCTGAATCCCGGCGCCGTAGCCGTCCAACTGTTGACAAGGGCCGCGGGGCTTGGTGATTTCGATGATGATTTCGCCGATGCGGTACTGCTGCCCCACGCGGACGCGGCGGCGGTCCATGCCGAGCGTGGTGATGTTTTCGCCTAGCGAACCGGCGATCACGGAATAGCCGAGCACGTTGATCTCTTCAATCGCGCCGGCGTCTATCAACAGCAGCGCCTGCAGCGGGCCGCCATGAATCTGCGTGTGCGCCTGCACATCGCCTTCGATTCCCAAGTGCCCAACTGTACCGTACAGGACGGCGTTTTTCGGAACGCCGCCCTTCGAGATGTTGATTTGTTGAATGGTTGCCTGCATTGCGACTAAATGTCGTAGTACAGCGCGAATTCGTGCGGGTGCGGCCGTAGCCGGACCGCCTCTGCTTCGTTTTTCATCTTGTACCCGATATAGGTTTCGATGAACTCCTCGGTGAAGACATCGCCCTTCAGCAGGAACGCGTGGTCTTCATCGAGGCAACCCAGCGCCTCTTCGAGTGAGCCCGGCATCGACGGCACTTCGCGCATCTCTTCCGGCGAAAGGTCGTAAATGTCCTTATCGAGCGGCTCGCCCGGATCGATCTTATTGAGCACGCCATCGAGGCCGGCCATCATCATGGCGGCAAAGGCGAGGTACGGATTCGACGACGGGTCTGGCGGACGGAACTCGACACGTTTCGCTTTCGGGCTGGCCGAGTACATCGGGATGCGGCACGCTGCGGAGCGATTGCGGCGGGAGTAAGCGAGGTTGACAGGCGCCTCATAACCGGGCACGAGTCGCTTGTAGCTGTTGGTCGTGGGAGCGATGATCGCGGACAGCGCGCGGGCGTGTTTGATCAGTCCGCCGATGTACCATAGCGCCATCTGGGAGAGGCCCGCGTACATGTCGCCGGCGAATAGCGGCGTGCCGCCCTTCCACAGGCTCTGGTGCACGTGCATGCCGCTGCCGTTATCGCCGAAGATTGGCTTGGGCATGAAGGTGACGGACTTGCCGTATTGGTAGGCCACGTTCTTGATGCAGTATTTGTACAGCATCATGTTGTCGGCCGATTTCACCAGCGTGTCGTACTTCTGATCGATCTCGCACTGCCCGGCAGTGGCAACTTCGTGATGATGGCACTCAATATCGAGGCCGCACTTGATCATCACCTCCACCATTTCGGCACGCAGGTCCTGATAGTGGTCAGTGGGCGGCAGCGGGAAGTAGCCTTCCTTGTAGCGCGGGCGGTAGCCAAGGTTATCGCGCTCGCGTCCAGAGTTCCAGCGGCCCTCTTCGGCGTCGATGAAGTAGTAGCCGGAGTGCTGGTTCTGATCGAAGCGGACGTTGTCGAAGATGAAGAACTCGGCTTCCGCGCCGAAGAACGCCGTGTCGGCGAGGCCGGTATTCTGCAGGTATTTTTCGGCCTTCTGGGCGATCCAGCGCGGGTCGCGTTCGTAGTGCTGGCGCGTGATGGGGTCGATGACGTTACCGGTCATTACCAGGGTGTTCACTTCGTAGAAGGGGTCCATCACGGCGGTGGCTGGATCCGGGATGAGCAGCATGTCGCTCTCATTGATGGCGGCCCAGCCGCGAATGCTGGAGCCGTCAATGCCGAAGCCGTCTTCAAACGACTCTTCCGACAATTGATTCATCGGATAAGAAATGTGGTGTTGCAGGCCGGGCAGATCCGTGAAACGGATATCCAGCTGTTGTGCATTATTTTCTTTGGCGAATGCCAGGACTTCTTTGGGACTCATTTATCCTCCATGGGGACACAGGTACAATGATAGCTTCCAGGAATTCCAAGCGTATCCAATTGGACGCTAGCGGTCAAATCGTAAATACTTATGGATCAGATACAACTAACGTGGGAGCCCGAGCGCCGGCTGTTCAGCGTGGCCGAATTGAACGGCGAGATTGCAGGTCTGCTTTCGCGCGAGTTCTCGAATATCTGGGTCTCCGGCGAGATCTCCGGGCTGAAACTGGCCACCAGCGGACATTGTTACTTCACCATCAAGGACTCCGAGTCGCAATTGCGTGGCGTTTGCTGGCGCGGCACGTATCGCATGTTGAAGTTCAAGCCTCGCGATGGGGTGGAGATCCTGGCTCGCGGCAAGATTGAAGTCTATACGCCGCGCGGCGAGTATCAGCTGATTGTCGATCACATTGAGCCGCAGGGCCTCGGCGCTTTGCAGGTGGCCTTTGAGCAGTTGAAGAAGAAGCTCGCGGCGGAGGGGTTGTTTGACCAGGCCCGCAAGCGTCCACTGCCGCCGCTGCCGCGGCGCATCGGTATTGTCACGTCGCCAACTGGTGCCGTGATCCGCGATATCCTGCAGATTCTGGAGCGGCGCTTTCCAGGCCTGCATATCCGGCTCTACCCGGTGCAGGTGCAGGGGGCGGGCTCGGTGGAGGCGGTGTGCGAGGGTATCCGGTATTTCGGTGAATCCGGTTGGGCGGACGTGTTGATTGTCGCGCGTGGCGGCGGGTCACTGGAAGATCTTTGGACATTCAACGAAGAGGCCGTGGCGCGGGCGATCGCGGCTTCGCCGATTCCTGTGATCTCAGCAGTGGGGCACGAGACCGATTTCACGATCGCCGATTTTGTGGCCGACCTGCGCGCGCCGACTCCCTCGGCGGCTGCGGAACTGGTGATCTGCACCAAGCAGTCGCTGCTTGACCGCGTGGAGGCTGGCGAGTGGAAGCTGCTGCAGGCGGCGCGGTTGAAAGTGTCGCGCGCGGCGCGCAGGTTGCACGAGTTGAGTACCGATCGTGCGGCGGGCACGCTGCAGGTACGCATTAACCGGGTGTTGCAGGTGGTGGATGATCGGGAGCGCATGATGTTGGATTGCCTGCGTGCGCAGACCGGAGACGGGCGCCGGCAGTGGCAGGCGTTGGATACGCGGCTGCGGGCGTTGGATCTACGGTTGAAGTTCGCTGCGATGCGGCGGCGGCTGGAGCAGGCAACGAGCAGTTCGACGCAGATCATGCGCCTGCGGCTGTCTAGAGAGAAGAATCGCCTGATGCCGTTGGATGCGCACCTCACGCAGTTGAGTCCACTGAAGATTCTGGACCGCGGGTATTCGATCGTGCATTTGCCCAACGGTGCGGTGGTGAAGGAAGCCTCAGCTGTGGCCAAAGGCGATGAGTTAAATGTGCGGTTGGCGAAGGGGAACATCAATGTTGAAGTGGTTTAGTTACGCGCTTGTCCTACCTGGCTTGCTATGTGCCCAAGACGACGCTCCCTACCAGCGCATGCTCGAGAGCAAGAAACAGGTCACTGCCTACCTGATCCGCAAGGCCGACGAGATCACGGCGAAGGCCACGGCGGAGATGGCGACGCCCGAAGCGTGGGAAAAATCGCGCGCGAAACGTCTTGAGGAAATGCGCGACATGCTCGGCCTCCTGCCATGGCCGGCGCGGACTCCGCTCAACGTGAAGATCACCGGAGTGCTCGATAAGGGCAGCTATACGGTGGAGAAGATCGCCTTTGAGAGCATGCCGAAGATCTACGTGACCGGCGATCTCTACATCCCCAAACAGCGCGCCGGACGCGTGCCGGCGGTGGTATACGTCTGCGGCCACGCCAATTCGCCCAACGGCGACAAGACACAATATCAGCGCCACGGAATCTCCCTGGCCAAGAACGGCTATGCGGCGTTCATTCTGGATTCCATCCAGATCTCCGAGACGTTCGCCCTGCATCACGGAGTGTTTTCGCAGGAGATGTTTGACTGGTATGCGCGCGGCTACACCCCGGCGGGCGTGGAAGTATGGAACGCCATGCGGGCCATCGACTATCTGCAGACGAGGCCGGAAGTAGATGGCGCGCGGATCGGCATGACCGGCCGCTCCGGCGGCGCGGCAATGAGTTGGTTCACTGCGGCAGTGGACCCGCGGGTGAAAGTGGTAGTGCCGGTGATGGGCATCAGCACCTACTCCGCCAGCGTGCGGGCCAACGCGCAGCGCAATCACTGCGACTGCATGTTCGCCATCAATTCCTGGATGCACGACATGCTGCACCAGGGCGCGCTGATCTATCCGCGTCCGCTGCTGATGGCGCATGGCATCCAGGACACGCTGTTCCCGGTGCCCGGCTACGAGGCGTTTGCGAAATCGATGAAGTCGCTCTATGGCAACGACTCATTCGGGAATGTGGTGGTGGACACGGGCCATAAGGATTCGGACTATCTGCGTGGAGAGGCGATCAAGTTTTTCGATAAGCACCTCATGAAAATTCAGCCGCGCAAGCTCGATATGGACTATTCAAATGCGCCGGACGAATCGTTGACCGTGTTCGGCGGCAAGCCTCCTGCCGACGCGCAGAACTTCCGCGTCCATGAGACATTTACCACACGTGGCGCACCCCAGAGGTATCGCACTTCGGCCGCGTGGGCGTCGCGTGCGGCGGAGTTGAAATCGCAGTTACAGTCGCGCGTGTTTGGTTCGATTCCAACGGCGGCGCCGCCTCCGGTGAAACGCAGCGAAACGCTGCTCGAAACGGAAGAAGGCATCACGATCTCCTACCAGTTGCGCAAGCCGAAGTCCGATGCACGGGTGCCATCGATTGTCTACATCGCCTCGGACGGTGAGGATGCCTTAGCGATCGAGCAGATGCTGCGCGGCGTGGCGAGCAGGGGCAAGGCTGCACGGATGGTGGTGTATCCGCGCGGCGTTGGAGCCGTGCCATGGGAGAAAAGTTTCTGGAAGGATACACAACGCAATGCCATGCATACAGGGCGCACTGTGGATTCGATGCGGCTCTATGACGTGATGCGGGCGGTGGAGTTTCTGCGCGGACAGCCGGGTATCGATGGCGGCAGAATCATGGTGATGGGCCGCGGAGTGTCGGGCGCCTTGGGCCTGTATGCCGCCGTGCTTGATTCGAAGATTGAGCAGGTGATGCTGCTTGATCCGCCGGCCAGCCATGTACAGGGACCGCTCTTTCTGAACGTGCTGCGCTATGCCGATATTCCGGAAGCCGCGGCATTACTGGCTCCGCGCCGCCTGCATTTTTACGGGCGCATGACGAAAGATTTCGACTACACGCGCAGTGTGTACGAAGTGCTGGGCGCAGCGGACCACATCGGCGTGGCAATGAATATCGAGTACGTGGCCGAAGGTAAGTACGGCCACGGTTTCGCTTCAGGATTGTAGTTGGAAAGGATAGTTTATCAGGAGAATTGTCATGCCAGCCGCGACTGCATTCGAGTTTCCAAACGAAAAGGTTGCAGAAATCTGCAGGCGTCACCGCATTAAAGAGTTGTCCGTCTTCGGTTCGGCTGCGCGCGGAGAGCTGCGGCCGGATTCCGACGTTGATGTATTGGTGGAATTTGAGCCTGGCGCAGTCTATGGATTGAGTTACTTCGGGCTTGAACAGGATTTAGCGGAGGCATTCGGCCGCCCCGTCGATCTTGCTACCAAGAAGTGGTTGAAGCCTGCTGTCCGAGCCGAAATCCTCAATCAGCTTCGCGTGCTGTATGCGGCGTGACTAACTTCGGCTCCTGGACATTGTCGAGGCGGCCTACAAAGTCTCACGCGAGCTTCAGGCGAGGCATTCAGAAATACCTTGGGCACTGATCGCCGGATTCCGGCACCGCGTTGTCCACGATTATTTCGGCCTCGATTTGGAGGCGGTCTGGATGATAGCAAGTGTTGAGCTGCCACGATTGCGAGATCAGGTACTTGCCATTATCGCCATGGAGCGCTCAAAGGAGTCCGGCAATCCCTTGTAGCTTGCCGCCACGGGTTTGCTTCAGGATTGTAGAAATCCCGTGACTCAGCCGCCCCGGAACAGGCGCTCCACCACGTGTGTTGCCGCCAGTTCCGACATCTGCTCGCTATGAGAGCCGGAGACCTTCGAGGCCAGGAGCGTATGCCCTGACCGGCCATCCGCAAGCCATAGGACAACCTGTGTGATAGCGCCTTCAGGGCGTACCGTGCCTTCAATCAAGTAATCCGCGCCCGTCTCCAATGCGAAGTCGCGGATATCGCCGGTCTTTTCTCCATACAATCTTGAGGTGGTCCGCGCCACCATCGCCAGTTGCTCAATCTCGCTGAAGCGAAGGAACAGCCTGTCGTAAAACTCCTCGGCGAAATCACGCACCGTGTGGGGAGACAGGAAAGGAAGCAGCAGCAGGCAGACGCCTTCTGGCGTTCTCTCCTTGCGTGCCTCCGCTGCCCGCACGGCGTGGAATGTCAGGCGGTAACCATCGTGGCTCTTGATTTGAATGCGGTCGCCACTGCCCTCGTTGGCATAGTATTCGCGGAGCTTTGCGCGTAGCCGGCTCATCTCCTTGCGCACCAGGGAATCGGTTTGCGGGTCGAAGCTCGAGTCGCAGCCAAGCGCATGCACGGCCACTTCATGTTCGGTAGGACCTGCAGCCCCATCGATCGCCTGATTCGTCAGCCATCGCAGCATCCGCCGTAACTGCCCCGCGCGCGCGAAGCAGACGCTTTCGATGACCTGATTGGCACACGTTTGTTTGGCTTCGGCAGAGATGTCGCGTGTCATAGGCTGGAAGGAAAGGCGTATAACCTGCTCATGCCGCAGTGTGGCGGTACATTACAGCGGTAGTGAAAAAAACTAGCGCGGCGCGGTTACGCGAAAGACGTAAGAGTTCCGCGGCGTGCCGTCTTTATCGATTGCCTGCGCCACGTAATCGCCGGCGCGGAGCTGTTTTGCCTCGATCGAGAGCTTCAATTGCTGTCCACCTTCGCGCGGCGCGCTTCGCACGAGTCCTGGCGTGGACCATGTCTCCGTCCATTTTCCCGCAGCATCCACTTCCGAAAGCTTCACACTGCATTCGACGCTCGATGTTTCTCCAGGAAGCTCCAGCAGCATACGCAAAGGCTTTCCGGATGCCGGTAGGGAGATCGCAGCAACTTCTCCTGCCGCTTTCGTCATGCCTGGACTGAGCAGGGTCTCCGGCTCGTCCTGACCCGGGCGCAGCATGACGCCAAGGCCGATAACGCATAAGATCGTAGCCAGCGCCAGGGCCGGCTTCCACTGCCACCAGCCGGTCTGTGTTTTGCGGTTGGCACGTACCTCTTCGACGCAGCGCATCAGCTCAGGCACCCGCTGATACCGCTCTTCAAACGGTTGACGGGCTTCTTGCGCCAGGCGGCCATCCAGATACTCTTCAATCAGTTTCCGCTCGGTTGCTTTCACTTCCTGAAAGAAGTTGCGGTCGCGGAAATAGCGCTCTTCCAACTCCGCGGCCTGCTGTTCTGGCAGTAGGCCCAGAAGATAGGCGCGTACCGGCTCTATCCGCCTGATACTCACGATTTGGAACCCTTCCATCCCAGCGCGCTTACCAGTTTCTTGCGCGCCCTGTGTAAGTTGACCCGGAATTTGTTGGCGTTCTCCGCGCGCGAAGCCTCTACTGGCTCGCCACCAAGATTGGCCCCGCTTAAGATGATCTGCCAATCTTCCTCCCGCAGTTGTGTACTGCCGATTTCCCTGACTTCGTCCAGCAGAATCCGCGATTCCGTGGCCCTTGCCCCAAGCGCGTGGTGGCCCGGTGAGGCAACCTCCACTTCCAAAGGACTGTGGCCGTTGCGTAGTGCGGAACGGTGTCCCGCTTTCGAAACGAAGCGGGCGAAGCCCAGGCAGACGCGCTGGAAATCTTCTTCTCTATCGAACTCGAAATCGTCGCGGCTGAGGATCGCGGTCAGCGTGTCCTGGGCCAGATCCTCGGCATGTTCGAAGCCATGGCGGCGCGAGAAATAGTACACCAGCACCTCGCGGGCATGGGTCCAGGTCTCGTGCGAAATGGAGCGGGAGTTAGCCATTGGCCAATTGCTTATTGTACCGGATAGCAACTGGCGCCTCGCTTGGTAAGGCAGCGCAATACCGCTCCCTCACGGTCGCGGCTCCGCTCGCAGTGCCGAGCCGCGACCGCGTGGTTACTGTTTCAACCGCAGGAAGTTCATCGTTCCAAGTGCATCGTAGCAGGCATCCACACTCAACCCCTCCGTTCTCGCGATCTCCAACTTGGCCGCAAAATCCCCATAAACCGGAGGCTTCAACTGGCATGTCGCACACAGCTTGGTCCCACCGATGCTTACCTCGTCGGCGAGTCCGCCAACCTTATTTTGGTGCGAGAAGATCACATAATCGACCTGCCCGGAAACACACTTGGTCCCCTGAGGAGTATCCCCGCCGGAAGAAGCGCCGATGTTGAATGTTGTGGTAAATGCCACGGAGCCATCCACCAGTACTTTCACTGTCCACTTACCTGGTTTGGCTGCCGCATCGGTTCCTGCAATCTGGAGGAACCCGCCATCGCTGAAACCAGTAAAGCACCAGTCTCCATCGGCCGATACCGGATTCCATTGCCAGCTTCCGGCATCGTAGAAGCTCCCATCCGGAGCGTAGGTCTCATTCGAGGCAACCATGCCCGACTTCAGGCCCTGCATGCTGAACCAGAGGTAAGCCTCTTTGTCAGTCGTGAGAAACGAAGTTGCAGGCGTGGGAGCCGTGCAGGCTGGCGCGCCCGCGGGGATCGACTTGGTCACCATGTAGCTCGATACGGTCCAAGGGGCCGTGACGTCGAACGAAATGGTTTGGGCCGCCACGCTGTTCCAGGAGATGCGCACGGTCCATTTGCCGGCCACCGGAGTATAGGGCGCCTGCGCGTTCGAAAGCGAGGAGTCGAAGCAGTAAGTTCCCGCGCTATCGAGTGGGTCGAAGGAATCGGTCACCGCGGCTTTGCCGTTTGGATCGAACCATTCGATCTTGGCCACCTCGCCTGCCTTACCTTGTTGCACTAAAAAGAACGCCCAGATTTCCGGGTCAGTGGTTGTGAACGACTTCACTGCCGCCGGGGGCGTACAGGAGTCGTCAGACGGCCCCTTGGACAGCTGCGACTGCGCGACAGTGGCCGGGAAGGCCTGGGCGGCGAAGCCGAGCAGGCCGAGCAGAAGTGGAAAGACACGTATGGTATGCATGATTGTTGGCTCCTCTGTGATGAGTATTGGCAGCCAACTACGGTTGAATCAGTTTGACCTGGAAGATGTTGCCCGTGGAGTCGTAGCAGGCCTCCACGTTCAACTTCGACCTCATTGCGTTTTCCAGGCGCGATACGACTTCTGTGTATTGGGGCTGCTTCACGGTGCAGGTGGCGCAGGCCTTCAGACCGCCGATGCTGACTTCGTCGGCGAGGCCGACTCCGATCAATTGGAGTGAGTAGGTCATGTAGTCGACGCGGCCGTTGAGGCAGCCTGCGGTGGGTGGGTTGGGCACGGCAAGCGGAGTTCCCGTGGCGGTGACCTGTAGGTTATAGTTTACGCCCGTGCTTGCAAACCCGACTTCAACGTAATAGGTGCCAGCGGCTGCCACCTGGTAATTCCATGTGACGGTGCGGCCTGGATTCACGTAGTCGCCTTGAATTGATGGCTTATTGCAGCCCCAAAAACAGCCATTCAAGGTCTTGACTGTTGGAGGCAGTAGTCCCATTTCCATGGATGCGCTGGGTTGGCCATTGGGGACGGTCAAAATGGCCGTAATGAGCTGCCCCTTTGCGACGTTTATTGAGTATATGCGGCCAGGAGCTGTTTTCCCATCGCCAATATCGCTTACGGTCTGCCCGAAGATAATCGGGATTGCCTTATTGATGTCTGTACCATCGGGGGCTTGTGCCATCAATGCGGTTGTGGCCACTGTTAAGCCTAAAAAGAAAAGTCTGAGTTTCATGTGAATCATGCTCCTTGAAAAGTTGTGAATCATTCGATTCGTAAGTGTCAGCGCAGAACTTCTACAGGTCTGCTCAAAATTGCACCGTCTTTAAGACGCGGTCAGCGAAAGCCTGCGCGTCGTCCAGCATCTTGGCTGCTTCCGCCTCATTCCCCTCGGCCAATTTCTTCCTCGCCCGATTCAGCCGGCCCTGCATCATTTGCGAATCAGTTAGCGTCACCTGGTCCAGCCGCTGGCCGCGTGACGCCAGATCCTTCATTCGCAGCTCCACCGCTTTTTGCGCCACGCCGACCTTTCGTTGCACCTTGATGAGGCGGTCCTGCATCGCGCCGCCAACTGCTGCAACCTCGACGGGCGGTTTCTCCGGTTTGGCCTGCACTGGCGGAGGCGCCGGCTTCGGTTGGGCCGCCTTCGCAGCAGGCACCTTCACAGGCAAAGCTGCTTTCTCAACCGGCTTCTCAACCTTCCTCTCTTCCAGAGGGGGATCTTTAGCCGGCTCCGGCTTACTCTCTCCTGCATCGGTGGCGCCGCCCATGCTCTCAATCCGCTTCCGAACCATCGCCAACCGCTCGGCGACGCGCGCATCGTCGGAAGGCGTGCCGTCCTCCTTGCTGAGCACATTGGCCGCCTTCTGATAGGTGCCGACCGCTGTCTTGCGGGATGCCGGCGTAGCGATCACATTCGCCTCCAGCCCTGCCAACTGCTGATACGAATCCGACAGCTCCAAGGCCAGATCGGTGTTCTGCGATTTGTGCGCCGCAAGACGGTCCAGATACCGCACGCCGCGTTCAATCATCGCCTCGTGCTGCGCGGTCTTGCCCGGCTGTCCCGCCGCCACGGTGGGCATCTGTTCCACGAATGCCTTCTTCAGCTCGCGCAGATCCTTGATCCGCTCTTCGTCTGGTTTTGTTGCCTCGATTCCGGATTCCAACTGCTCGAGCGATCTGCGGATCTCCGCCTCGCGCGCTGCAACTTCGCGATTGCGCTGTTCCACACGCCACCACTGCCAGCCTCCGAATCCTCCCAGCGCCAGGAAACCCGCGAACACCGCGATCATCGCGCGCTTGCGCTTGATCAGCTTGATGGAGCGTCCGCCCACCGATTCATGGTGTGCTTCCACCGGCTTGCCGGTGAGAAAACGGTCCAGCTCTTCGGCCAGTTCCGCCGCCGACTGGTAACGTTCGCGTGGATCGTACCGCAGCGCTTTGAGCACGATGCTATCGAGCGCGCCCATCATCGCCCGCCGCAGTTGCGCCGTGCTCTCAGGCGTGGCGCGCAGGTCCTCACGGATGTTCTGGCTCGGCCGCTGCGGCTCTTGTCTAGTCGCCAGCTTCTCCTGTTTGTCCTTCCAGCCGTCGTAGGGACTACGGCCCGTCAGCAGGTTGTAGAGGATCACGCCGAGCGAATAGATGTCGGTGGTCTTCTGCAAAGTAGCGCCGATGATCTGCTCCGGACTGGCCCACACGGGTGTCATCGGTGAGCCCTGCACACTCGATAGATCCGGGTTGGCAAATGACCCGGCGCCCACCACCTTCGCGATGCCGAAGTCGAGCAGTTTTACCGCGCCTTCGGTATTCACAAGAATGTTGCGCGGCTTCAAATCGCGATGCACGATGGAGAGCTGATGCAGGCAGTGGACCGCGTGGCACACCTGTTGGAACAGCTTGATGCGCTCCGTCATCGACAGGCGCTGCGTGTCGCAATACTGATCCATCGGCACGCCATCCACGAACTCCATCACGTAGTACGGCATGCCGTCCGGAGCGTCACCGGCATCGAGGATGCGGGCGATATTCGGATGTTCCACCGCGGCTAGCACCTGGCGCTCCTGCTTGAAGCGCTGCACGAATTCCGGGGTTACTTTGTCCTGCAACAGCAATTTCAGCGCGACATTCTTGCGGAACGTGCCGTCGTCGCGCATCGCAAGATAGACAACGCCCATGCCCCCGCGGCCCAACTCGCGGATCAGGCGATACGGCCCAACCGTAGCCGCAGGCGGAGGCGTTGATGGTGGCGCTACTCCCGGCGGCATGGCCACTGGTTGCGCCATGAACGAGTCCTGCTGGTTGGCCAGCATGCCGCGCAGTTCCTGCAGCAGGGCCGCATCCTCTCCGCACGCGCCGGCGAGCCATGCTTCACGGCTGGCGGTGGGGATCTCCGCGGCCTGATCGAACAGTTCACGCACGCGAGTGAAGTTGGTGAAGCCCGTAGCCGCGACAGCTTTACCGCACTCTTCGCAGAATTGCGATTCCGGTACGAGGGACGCGCCACACTCCTGGCAAAAATTAGTGGTGCGCGTCATGGCAGTTTTCCTTTCGCCTTATCCCCCAGCTTTGAGATCGCTTCGACGTCGATCCGGCCGATCAGAGATCCGGAACGGCCATAGTAGTCGATCGATTTCAGCCCGCCCGCCGCCATCAGGAAGAATAGATTCTGCGCTGCGTTCGGGTCCCTCACCCCAAAGCAGGTGAAAACTCCGTGATTGTAGCTGGGGCAGACCGGCCCTGGTGGCTTCACCTCCGCACCGTGCTCGTCCATGTAGCCAGGCGGCGCTTCTGTCTGCCGAAGTCCGGAGACCACGGGTCCGATGGAGGTGTACTTGGGCTGCACTGCGAATTTTCCGTTTGTGTCGAGCAGGCCCCACTTGCCGTCCGCCTGAACGGGGGCGAGTCCACGGTGGAAGTTTTCGCACCTCGCGATAGCTGGCAGCGCGATCTCGTTTCCGCTCCTGTCGATCAGCCGCAACTGGCCTTCGCGCCTGACCCAGGCCCGGCCGTCGTGAAACTCACCGCCGGAATCATACTTCGCCGGGATTACGAATTTTCCGGCGCGGTCCACATAACCAACCTTCGGGCCTTGCCTCGCCGCAGCCAGGCCGCCGTTGAAATCAGCGCAGCCAGTGGCTTCGGCCTTGAAGACGACCTTGCCCTGCTGATCCACATAGGCCCAGCCCTCCGGCAACTGCACGTGTGCCAGTCCCTCTGAGAATCTGCAAGTGGATAGAAACTGCGCGGGGATCTGCAGCTTGCCGGCGGTATTGACATAACCCCACTTGCGGCCCAAGCGGACCTCCGCGAGTCCGTCCACGAATTTGAGACACTCCTCATATTCAGCCGGGACTGCCATGCGGTGATCGCGATTCAGATAGCCGCACAGTCCGTTCTGCGAGGGTGGATTCGCCTTTGCCGGGGCCATGCCTTCATTGAAATCGGAGGTCGGGATTCCAGGCGGATCGATGGTCTTCTTGCCGAAGCGGTCGATCAGCATGACCTGCTTTTTCGTATTGACTAGTGTTGTTCCCCAGCTCAGATTGAATGGATCCGACTTGCTGGAGCGGTCCGGAGTCCACTGATTCGAGTTCTTGGTTTCGTCCAGATAGATCACTTCGGAGTGAATCACGCTGCCGCGTTCGTTCACGTATTTCATGGTCATCTGCGTCTGGGAGATGCCGTCCACCAGAAACATCAGGGCATGATCGTCACCATCTCCGCCGCCACCCGAATGCCGCAGGACAAACCAGCCGATACCTGCAACAACCACGCCTAGAATTCCCAATAGTGCCAGCTTGCCCATGTTCCATTCGGCACGCGGCAATGGCGGCGCGGCGGGCAGGGGAATGGGCGCCAGCGGCGGTGGCGGACTCGCTGGGGGCCGCAGCGAGGGCGGTCGCAGGATGGGCGGCGGACCGGCCGGCGGCCGAGGAGCCTGCACCACTATTTCAGGTTCAGGCTCAAACAACTTCGCCGCGCGCGGAATCACAACTGTCGTCTGTCTTGCCAAGGGAGGCGCCGCTGGCGCCAATGTCATCGCGCCGCCGCAGCCTCGGCAAAACTTTGCTTTCTCGGAATTCTCTCTGCCACACGAGCTACAAATCATGGTTCACCTTACTTGGCCGCTAACAGCAGCCGGCTCGATTCGTACTCAGCCCAATCGGCAAAGCTCTTTGCGCCTGCCCAGTCCCTGCTGTCCGCGCTCAAGTTGGCGCCATCCAGATAGCTCTGCATCTTGGCTGCGGACTCGGCCAGTTCGGCGCTTAACCTGCCGCCTCCCTGCAACGACTCTGCCGCCCGCTGCGCAGCCTTCACCTGCTGCTGCACGGCGGTCAAACGTTGGCGTATCTCTTGTTGCTGCGGATCCATTGCGGCAGGCGGAGGCATCGGTGCGGGAGGCGCCGAGGCGGGAGGCGCCCACGAGGCTGGAGCCGGGGCGCCCGCCGAAGAGGCTGCTGCGGCGAACGCGCCTGGCGCCGCTGCCGCTTCAGTCAACTTGCCGAACAGCAGGTTGGAGAAGAAGTCCACGCGCCTGGTGACGATCACGACGATCACCGCGATAGGCGTCAGCACGATTGCCAGGAACAGCCAGTTGTAGATCTCCATTTGGGTTGGCGCCAGCGACGCGGCCAGCAGTTCATAGCCGGAATAGGCCATTGTGGCGACCAGCGCGCAGCCGGCCAGGGTGATGATGTTGGCGATCTCGGCCATGTGCGGCCGCAGCAGGCGCATCTGTCCGCTCACTGCCAGACAAAACCGCATGATCAGGAAATAGATCACCGTATCGAGCGCCGCCTTGATCAGGATCAGCGGAGTGACTCCCAGATCAGCGATAGGGCCTGCGTTCTTGATCATGGGCAGCGATGCCAGAATCAAGCGCAGAAAGCCAAGTCCGAAAACAGGCACGATGGTTGCGACGAACATCCTGCTCGCCGCCTGCCCCAGGCCGTCTGACGGCCGTTGTGGAAAATTCGGGTTCATAATTTGTCCTCTTGAATGAAATGAAATTATCTGGGAGCGGAGACGTTCATCCGCTGCCTCAGCCATGACCGCGCAAACTCCCAATCGCGGCGCACGCGCGCCAGATTGGTTCCCATCGCCTCTGCCGCTTCCTTGTCGGTCATGCCGCCAAAGAACTTCAGCTCCACTACCCTTGCCGCCCGTTCGTCCTTTTGCGCCAGCAGCGTGAGCAACTGGTCGAGCTTTTCGAAATCGAACTCCGGCGCTCCTGCCACCTGGCCCGCATCCTCCAGCGACACTTTTATGCCGTGTCGTTTGGCGGCCTGCTTGCCTCGGCCGTGATCGATCAAAACCTGGCGCATCTGCTTGGCGGCGACGCCCAGAAAATGCACCCGGCTCTGCCAGTCAATCGGTACTGATTGCCAGCCTTCGCCGCCATCGGCCGGTTTGAAGAGCCGCAGAAAAACCTCATTCACAATTGCCGTGGGCTGCAGTGTGTGGCCTGACCGTTCACTGCCCATGTAACGGCGGGCCACCCTCTGCAGGTCGGTGTATACCGCCTCCATCAGGTGCTCCGCCGAAGATGCGCTGCCCTGCAATGCCTGGTGTAGGAGCAGAGTGATGTTCTTGCTGTCCGCCTCGTTTTTGTCAACCATGGCCCCACCCTCTCTGCTGTTTTTGAGAGCAGGCGAAACCGCCTGCTCCACCATTGTTGGGACAGGCGGTTTCACCCAATGCCACATAGTTTTCGGACACAACCAATACAAACGGTGTGAAATCGTAGCGCGGACACTCGTGTCTGCCGTGTCCCGACTCACCGGGACACGTTTTTCACACCTTCCAAACGTCTCGACATGAGTGTCGAGACGGCACGCAAGAGTGCGTGCGCTACAAACTGCGAAAACTATGTGGCATTGGGCGGTTTCACCTGTCCTTTCCCTGAGCTACCGGATTCAGTTGATGTCGGTCACCTTGCCATCGGTGAACGTGATCTTGTAATCCTTGAAGACGTAGATCTGTTGCGCGCCTTTGTCGAAGACCTGCAACTGCGGTCCGATCATGCCGACCACCTGATCCACTGTCAGTCCCAACTGCAGCACCGCAGGCTGTTGTGCATTCAACGGTTGTGCCGGCTGTCCGGCGGGGCCATCAGCGCCGCCCGTTACATCGCGTTCCAGGCTGGCCGCTTCGGTTAGTTCAGCATTGATCTGCGTTGCAACATCCTGGTCAGGCGGCGGGGCGTTTGCGGCGAAACTGGCCTGGACCGGAGCACCCATTGCGGATGGCGGAGGCGCAGGCAGGCCCGCAGGGCGCGACTGTAACTCGGCAAGACCCTGGTCTACGTTTTCACGCATATGGTTGTGCATGTCCTGGAGGTCGACAAAGCCGACCGAGACGATTCTGCCGCGGCTGCATTCCACGCCACCCTTGCTTGATAGAACTTCAACGGTAGCGGCATCGGCACCGGATGGCGGCCTGGATACCAGTCGCAGCACGTCGCCCTGGCTGACCGCGCATTCCTGCCCGTCTGCGTCAATCAGGTCCAATTCCGATCCGACCACGAATACGTGGCTGGCGGCCGCAGTGTCGTCAAAGATCCGTTTGATGCTGCTTGCCGCCACTTCGCCATCGACGTTCCGTGCGTTGTTCTGTGCTTCCTGTGTTGCCAGTGCGATTTGATACCGCACTTCGCTCGCGATCATCTCTTTGACCTCTGGAGTCATGGCCGCCATGCCGTTCATCTGCGACTGCGCCATCTGCTGGTTGGCGGCGCGCGCTGCATAAGATGCTTCCAACGACTGGGCAATCATGTAGTCGGTGAGCCACAACGAAGCGTTTGCATACGCCGGGTAAGGAGTGAAGTACGCGCCGTAGTAACCACGCCAGGGGCTTCCCGCCCAACCCCATGCATACGGCGCTGGGGCGACCCACGGGTTGTACGCCCATCCATAGAAACCGGCCGAGTAATAGACGGTGGGAGCATAGACGTTCAGGTACGCGCCACGATAGGAGTAACTCGCATAGAAGCGGTCATAGACACGTCCGTTCCGATAGTAAGTGCGGTGTCCGAACTCCCGTCCGCGATACATGTGAGCGCGCTGCACGTAGCCGCCACGACCGCCATGTTCCGCCATCACTCGGCGGCCATCCGGTCTGACGCCCGATACGCGGCGTCCACCACTCAAATTGTTGTGGATGTTCGTACCATTCCTGGCCTGCACGTCGCGCACGCGGCCGTCAGAGCGTTTTGAGAAATCCCCTTTGGGTGTGTTGTTCACGGCCGCGGTCCTAGGTTGCGAGGAGCCTCCAATCTTAGTTGGCCCGGCTGTCCTGCCGGCTGTTGGGCCGGCTGGGCCGCGACTGGTGCCTCCGCCGGGCTGGCCGGGTTGCGCTGTCCCGGGTCTTCCGGTCGGTTGAGTCCTGGTCCCTACCGGACCGCCGGTCGCGGGCTTCGCGCCGGTTGCCGCCGGTGCTCCCGCAGGTTTGGCGGCGCCTGCGGCTGGGGCGGCCTTGGCTGGTGCAGCCGCAGGTTTAGCTGGAGCAGCGGCAGGTTTCGAAGCTGGTTTGGCTTTGGCATCATCTGCCTGGAGCGCGCTGGTGACCAGAATCGCCGACATCAGCGATTGCGCCAACAAGTTTGTCGAAAAAGGCATTTTGAAACGTTTCATTGGTAATCTCCTGGGGTACGCGATCCTGGTTATCAACTCTTACTGGAAATCGGCGACCTTTCCGTCGACGAAAACAATCTTCATCCGCGGATACGTATAGAACTTCTTGGCTGGTCCTGCGTCGGCCATGGTGGTTGGCTGTCCCAGAATGCCGACAACCTGTTCCGGCGTCATGCCGAGCTGCACTTTTGGCGTTTCGGCTGGAGGTGGCGGAGGAGGCGGCGGAGGTGCGATGCGCGGCCCATCGTCATCCCTGCGTGCTGGCCGTGACTCCGCGACGGGCGCCTGCTGAGGCGCCTGCGCGGCGCCAATCGTGAAGATCTGCGAAATCATCTGTTCGGCCTGCTCATACGTTATGGAAGCGCCCTTCCCGATATAGAGCTTCAAGTCCGCTTTGTAGTTCATGTCGTTCTTGGGCTCGGATAGAAGGCTGAGGTAAACCGTGTCCTTGATTTGGATGCCGGTCAGGTAAAAGCTCTCGCCCATCACGAACTTCCTTACGCCGTTCTGCATGTAGTTGGCGGGGCTGCATTGCACTCTGGAAAATCCGACCAGGCCCAGCTTCCCATCCTTATACTCATTGCCGCAGCCGCGTGCGATGGCGGCGTGCATACCGGATTTCTTGAGCGTCAACAGGGCGCCCTGCTTCACAAAGCCGCCTTCGGCATTCACTACCGACACGGGGAATTTCATGGATAGTCTCTGCTCGATTCCATCGTTGCCGCCCTGTGCGAGCGCAATCGAACTTCCCAACATCAACGTAAGCGCAATCTTCAATCTGGAACCTGCGTGCATGCTTGATTTCCTCTCCAAAACAGTAGATAGACCTTGGGTGTAAGAGCTAAGTATGCGGACAATCCCGCCAACTATGAAGTGATGGAACGTTCCATCACTTACGTGATCGAGTGTTACCGCAAGCACCTCTGGCATTACCCTCAGGGGCCGTTATTTCCATATGACGGAACCGGCGCGGGCATTACAAAAAATCTGCTCTCCTCGCGCCTTCAACGGTGACAGCGCGCGATCCGCGGAAATCTACTCAAAAGAATTCGCACTCTTCCTGGCGCTGGCTCCGGACATCTCTCCCCCTCAAAAAAGAAAGGCGGCACTCATTTCGAGCACCGCCGTTTTTGAGCAGTTATTCCGGCCACTTCGCTAACACATCCGACCGGCAAGGAATTCGACAGCCTCCGGTCAGAAAGGAGAAATCAATGGATTTCATTATCTGGATCATCGCTTTGTTGGGCGATGTCGAGCAGGATCCGGGCACGGGTAACTAGCGAGCCTGGCTAGCTGGAGGCCGGAAGGGGGTCCAGCCCTTCCGGCCTCTGCTAGAATAAGTTCCACCCGTCGGATCAAAGAATGACTTATTTGCCGCAAGCGGCCGCTTGTCTATTGCTCTTGGTGTCTCCTGCCATTGCTGGCGTGTGTATTCCGCTCCTTCCGGGCCAATCCATGCAGGCCCGCGTAGCCGCCGGATCTCCAACCTGCCTTGAGATTTCAGTTCCTCCGGACTCAGCGATCCAACTGGCGGTGACCCAGCCCAACGATCTGGAGTTCATCGTTTCCCGTCCTACCGCCAAACAAACGGTGGTGATCAATGGTTTCGACATGGGCAATGAATCAGCTACATTCACCGAAGCTGGAAAATATTCCGTTGGGATTGCCGCGGCAAAAGGAAAGTCCACTGAATTCCTCATGTCGCTCAAGTCGATTTCGTTACAAAAAGGAAACCAATATCGAAAAGCCGAAGAACTGGCCACGAAATCGAAAGCCACACGGCGTCTTTCCGATGTCGATGCCGCCATTGAGGCGTGGCGCGCGCTGGGCGATCTGAGTGCCGTTGGCAGGCTGATCCTTGATCGAGGCAGCATCCTGTTAAAGGCTAACGAGAACCGCGGCGCGATGAAATCCTATGAGGACTCTCTACGCATCTGTCATGCGCTCAACGATACGCTCTGCGTCGCCCAAGCCGCCAACAATAGCGGATTGACGGCTCGCAGGCTGGGTGATTTTCGCCTCGCCCTGCTCCGTCTCACGGAGGCGGCCGCAACCTGGCAAAAATTATCGGAACCGCGGAGCGAAGGCATCACATTTTCAAACCTCGCGCTTCTTCATTACGAATCGGGAGATTTCGTCAACGCCCTCTCAAACGCGGAGCGCGCTCGAACGAAATTGCGTCCTCTGGACGCCGCGGCGCACTCCATTGCCCTGAATATCACGGGTATTTGTTATTCGGCGCTAGCCGAATACGGCAAGGCGCGCACCTTTCTTGAAGATGCACTTCAGGAAGTGGCCTCAACGGGCCGGAAGGATCTGTCAGCCCGTTTCCGCCTGAACCTTGGCCGCGCGCATCTTTTGGAAGGTGCAAACCGCGCCGCCGAAACGTTTCTGCGCCGGGCTCAAAAGGAGGCCGCCGGAACAGGCGATAAATCACTCAGTGCTGACATCGGCCACAATCTCGGGCAGGTGCTGTTGGCGTTAGGCAGGACTCAGGAAGCACGCGAAGAATTGAATCGCGCGATCGCCGCCCACCGCCAACTTGGCGATCGAAGGTTCGAAGCCGCTGGTCTGCATCACTTGGGCCTGGCCGCGGCGAAGAACAAAGAGTTTGCCGAAGCCCGCGAACTTCTCGCATCGGCGGTAAGCATTCGGCTGGAGTGCGGCTTGCGGGATGCCGCGGTCGAATCGTTGACCGCTTCGGTTGAATTGGAGGTGGGCGCCAGAGAATTCAAGTCCGCCCGCGCCTTCGCCGAGCGAACACTCCGGCTTGCCGAATCGGTTCGCAGTCATATTCCAGGCCCTTCTTTACGTGCCGCCTATTACACCCGCACCCGAAAACTATTTGATCTACTCGTGGAGCTGGAGACCACTCCCGAGGCGTCCCTTCTTGCCGCCGAACGCGGGCGCAGCCGGGCTTTGCTTGACATGCTGGCGGAAGGAAAGCTGATCAGGCCCGCGCCGGCTACGCTCCTCGCCCGCCGTGCAGAGTTGCAGCGCTCCATCAATCTGCTCGCGCTGCATCTGGCTACTGAGCCGCCCGCCAGGCAGGCGGAGATTCGCCGCCAGGTGACGCTGCTCTCCGCGCAGGACGAGTCGCTCCAAGCACAGATGCCGCAAACTTCCTTTGCGCAATCGTCCACGGCCATGCTCACATCGCTCGACCGGCTACAGAGCCAATTGCCGCCCGATAGCGCGCTGCTCGAATACCACCTCGGCGAAAAGCGCAGTCATCTCTGGGTGGTCACAAACAGCCGCGTGCTTGCCTTCCCATTGCCACCCCGAGCAGAAATTGAAGCGCAAAGTAACGCTGCCATTGAACTGCTCTCCGCTATTCTTGAACGCAAACGTTTCCCCGCCAAACAGCAGGCAATGGAGCAGGCCGTACAGCGGCTCTCAGCAACGTTGCTCGGCTCCCTCAAATCGGTGAGCTTACCCCGCCGCCTGATTCTCGCCCCCGATGGCATCCTGACTCAGGTCCCTTTCGCCGCACTGTTGGTCTCTTCCAATCAACGGCTCGGCCTGGTGCATGATCTGCTCCAGACGCCCTCGGCGTCCTATCTTGCTTCGGGACGCAAGCCTGCCCGGCCTGACCGTTTCCCCAAGCGCTTTCTTGCCATTGCCGATCCCGCATTTGGAGGGCAACACGCCTTCTCGCGAATTCCATTCAGCGGCGAGATCGATGCGGCCACCCAACTGCTCAAGCCAGGCCAGCGTCACATCCTGCGTGGACTGGAGGCCAACTCCCAGGCGCTGGATTCACAGCCGCTGAGAGACTTCGCGGTCCTCCATTTCTCCACCCACGCCATCATTGACGATCAGATCCCCGAACTCTCGCGGATCGCTCTCTCGATGGTTGATGGTGCCGGCAAACCGGTAGATGGCTTTCTGCGGCCTCCCAAGCTCGCCGCCTGGACTCTCAACGGATCCACGGTTGTTCTCTCCGCTTGCGGCACGGCCCTTGGTAAACAGGTGCTTGGCGAAGGACTCGCCGGCCTCACCGCCAGCCTGTTTCACGCCGGCGCGGCGCAGCTTGTCCTGACGCTGGCGAACATTGATGCCGAAGCGTCCTCGGAGTTCTTTGCGCAGACCTATCGCAATATCTTCGCACCAAACCCTGTCAGCATGGAGCATGCGCTCACCCTCGCACGCCGGTCCTTGGCCGCAAGCAGGCGCTGGCAGGACCCCTACTATTGGGCCTTCATCGCAGACTACGGCAGGCCTTCGGAATAGAAGACTCTCAAAGAATTCCAATATTATTCGGTCAAGATGCGGGCCGGGCTGGCGCCTTATCGCGAGAAGGGATTGCGAATGGTAAGCCCATCGATCACCTGGCCATCTCGCATGTCCTCGCTGTAAAGTGTATTGGCGCCAGCATGGAGCGCCGCCGCGATAATGAGTGAGTCAAAGATGGAATACCCGTACCGCTCGGCAATGGCCACGGCCCTATTGTGAATCTCACCCGTAAGTGGCACGGGCTCCGGGCAAAAAACGCGAAGTATGTCGAGGGCGCTACGAACTTCCTCCCAGGTCTTGCCAAGCTTACGCCGGGTTACTGCGACGAACTCGTTCAGCACCTGAACGGATAGCGCCCCTCCGGCGGCCAGCAGAGATTCCGCAATCTGATTGCGCGAATCGTCTTGACGGAAGGCGTAAAGGATTACGTTGGTATCAAAGAACGGCTTATCGTTCATTGATCTCTTCGCGATTGAATTTGAAATCAGGAGGGAAGCGCCACTTCATTTGAGAGAGCTGTTCGAGCGCCCTCTCTTTGGAACGGTCACGGTCCACCTGGAAGTCGCGTCTACCTGCGATGGAAATCTCGATTTCATCTCCCTCTTTCAGATCGAGTGCCTGGACGACTACGGCCGGAAGACGCACCGCTAAACTGTTACCCCATTTGCAAACCTGCATGAAAGATATACCTAGCCCATTGTATATCCGTGCCAGGTTTGGACTCAACCGTTGCCTGATTTTCACCATCTGCGCTGAATCTACGGCCTTCAAAACTCAAACCGGAAGCTGCCCTGCACCTGCCGCGGCTGGAAGCCATAAGATGTAAACGAATTCTGCAGCGTGACAACCCCGTTGCCGCCCGGAGTATTCAAGCCCTGGTTGTTAAGGACATTGAAAACATCCAGCGCCACACGCAGGTTCACGTGTCCGTTTTCAGTCAGCTTGAACGTCTTCCGAATGGAAGCATCCTGATTCCAATTGAACGGCCCAAGCCGGTACTGGTTGCGGAAGGGATTCAAACCCGTGTCATACGCCACCTGTTGATTGGTGCCGTTTGTCAGTTTGATGTAGACGTTATTGGTATCGTAATCGCCAGTGGCCGCGCCCGGCGTTCCGTACGGGACCAACGGGGTCGATGCAGGCTTGATGTTTGCCGGCAGCCCTTCGATTCCGTTGGGCATTCCGTTGGCGTTCTTGCTGTTGATGAGTTTCGGCGAAATGTAGCCGTTCCAGTAGTAGTAGCCCTGGTAGCAGCGGACATCCTGCGGTGTCCGTGCGCTTGCCGGGGTCTGCGTGCAGTCGAGGATCGGGTACTGTTTGCCATAGACCTCCACCGGCGCACCGGTAAAGCCCCAATTCGACGCATTCAGCGCGAACCAAGTGCTCACCAGGGTTCCGCTGCCAGTCATGGTCCAGCCGCCCACCATGGCGTTCACCCATTTCGGCGGATTGTTGAGAATCGTCTTGCCTTTCCCGAACGGCATGCTATAGATCCAGTTCCAGCGGAAGCGGTGCTTGGGAACACCGGTGTCGCGCTGATAGTTCAGGAACCGGTTGAGCGCCGCGGGATCGGTGGGGACAGTACCGGGAAGATACTGAGCTGGCGTTGTGCCCGGACCGTCGCGGAACGTATTCCCTGCTAACCGGAATGCATTGGTCATGGTGTAGTAGAACTGGAACTGCAGTCCGTTTGAGAAACGCTTTTCAATTTCTGCGACCATCATGTGCGAGTCATTCAAGCCGGTCTTGCCGAGGAACTTGATGTCCGTATAGGCAGACTGGTCGTAGGGGCGGCGGGCCACGTTCGTATTGGTGCCGGTGGGAATGGGAGCGAGTGTGGAGATGTACCAAACGTAATTGGTCGCCTGCGGATTGATGTTGTTGACCTGGTCGAAATCCCAGCCGTGCTTCCCGTTATATTTCAGGCGAAGTACCATCTGGTGGCCCAGCTCTTTTTCGATTTCCGCGTTCCACTGATGGATCTTTGAACTCGGCATGCTGCTCGGGAGCGCAAACACGGAACTTCCGACGCCTATCGCGGCTGGATTGGTGATATCCACGGGATTGGTGCTATTCAACCCGGCAACAATCGGAGAAGGATGGGTGAGCAGATAGCTGTTGTTCCCATCGGGACTGTAGGCGGAACTGTTGGGGTTGTACTGGAATGTCGCCTTGAAGGGTAATTCGGAGGCGAAATTGGAGACCAGCGTGCGGATGCTCATTGGAGAGACATACAATCCGTAGCCGCCGCGCAAAACGAATGCCTTCTTGCCATCCAGAAAGCGGTAGGCGGCGCCCATGCGCGGACCGAAGTCGTGCATGTTGCTGGGAAACATATTATTGCTCTTGAGCCCCGCATCTTGCGGAGTCTCGAATTTGACGCCTACCTTCTGAAAGTTGGTCACCACCTGGGAGGTCGTCGCGCCGTGATCGATGTAATAGCTCATCGGCTCGGGCAGCACCAGGGCATGGTTCTTGATGTCGAAGCCATTGAAGAGGTGAAACGAGTCGTCCCACGCGGGATTCATATCCCAGCGCAAACCAGGCGTGAGCGTGAGGCGGCCGTTGACGCGCCAGTTGTCCTGAAAGTACAGCGCATAGGTCTTCTGGTCCACCTTCATGATGCCGCGTTCGAGATAAACGCCGTAGGTTGCAGCCGAGCCAAGGAAGAAGTTTGCGGCGTCGAAACCGGTGTTGCCAACGGCAACCGGCGATCCGATCGAACCGCTGTTGGGGTTCTGAAGAGCCGTGGCCAGACTGCTAAACGACGCACTGCCGGAGATAGGATTCATGTCGGGCAGATAGCGCTGGACCTCATCGTGGAAGGTCCAGCCAAATTGAAACGTATGATTCCGTTTGATCCACGTATAGTTCTGCTGCAGGTTCATGATGCCGCTTGATAAATAGCGGCGGTTGTCGCCTTCGTAGTAGTTGCTGAAACCACTGCCGACGTTGGTCAGGTCGGGCCAGCCGATTTGTTTAGAGGGATTCGGCAACCCCATGACAGTGGCCCAGTCCTGCTGAGCGCTCGGAGGCCCCGTCATCGTATTCGTGAGCAGCCAGGCTTTGCTCAACTGCGTCTCGACAAAGAAACCGTCGTTAAATACGTGCGTCTCACTCAGCGCCCCGCCCCAGCCCTGTTGCGGCGTATAGGCAACACCTGCCGCGCCATTGGTGGGCACCACGCTGATGGCTTTACTTGTGGAAAGATACCAATAGAGCTGGTTGTTCCAATTGGCTTTTGCGAAAAAGTTATCTTTCGCCCCGAGGCGATGATCCACTCGGACAACCATCGGATTGTTGTTCTGGCTGGGCAGGCCGCTGTTTCCGTAAGTCCCCTGGCGGTTGGAGGCGATGTTCGGTTCCGTGTTATCTGTCGGCAGAGGAGTGATGTTGTAGATGTACTTTGCCAGTGGGCTTTCGCGGCTGAGTGGAATCGTATTATTTGGAAATGGCGTGCGGACTGTATATGACGTGGGGTTTGTGGTTTTGTTCACGATCTGTCCGGATTGCGGATCGTAGATCGTGATAGGCAGCCCGGTGTTGGTCTCAAGCCCGGAGAAGTTCCCTTGCCGCTGAGCGACGGTCGGTACGGAAAACGAATACGTCAGGCCCTGGCGCATGGCAACCTGCTCGCGGGAGATGAAGAAGAAAGTGCGGTTGTGGCCGTTGTAGGTCTTGCGCCCATTTAACCCGAAGGTCGGCAGGCTCAACGGGCCGCCAAATGATCCGCCGAATTCGTTACGGATCAACTGAGGCATGGGGAACGGTGAGCCATTGGGATTGATATCCTGCCGCCGCCGGGCAACGCCGCAGCAGTTATTGCGCGAAGTTTCGTAGAGCGACGCAACGTAACGATTGGTGCCGGACCGCGTGCTCACAATGACTGAAGCGGGCGTCGAGGAGCGGGCATTACCGGTACTGGTTTCAATGCGGACTTCCCCGATCGATTCGAGCCCCTGCAATCCGGATGAGCCGCCAAACTCGCGGTTGTTGGCGGCCACGCCGTCCTGCGAGTAAAGGGTCGAGTAAGTCATCATGCCACCGGTGCGTGCGCCGTCGTTGACTCCGCCGCCATACTCCACTCCGGGCGTCACATCCATCAGGAGGGTATTGAGGTCGCGTCCGTTGATCGGCAGTTCCTTGATGCGCTGCTGATCGAGCGTTGTCGCATCTGTAGGATCAGTGGTAGTGACAAGCGGAATTTCCGCTGTCACCTGTACCGTCTGGCTGACGTCGCCCAGCGCCAGCGACGCATTGACGTCCACTGTGCTGCCGGCCTGCAGCGTGATTTCCTGCTCCCAGGCCTTCATGCCAGTCGCTTCGCAGCGGACTTTGTATATTCCAATCTGCACGGGCGGAAATACGAAAAAACCATCTTGATTGGAGGCGGTGTTGGACTTTACGCCAGTTTCAATGTGAGTGATCGACACCTTGACTCCGGGCACAACGGCGCCGGTCGAATCCTTCACCGTGCCCTGGACGGTGCCGCCGCCGGAGTTTTGGCTCCAGCATGAAATGCTCGCCATTATCAATAGGGGAAGTACGCGGAAGAGCACTCTGTTCAACATGGAAAACCTCTCGATCCATTGCGGATTAAATGGACAGGACCAACTAAATTATATGAACTTAAACGTTAACGCTAAGTATGAAGCATATAGCCAGGAAATGAGGTTGTCAATGCCTGAATGGGTCCTGGTCCTTGCCTGATGAATCGCGTCGTGGTTCAAAAATTCAGCCTTGCCACGGCCTGAATCTGACGTGGGTAATTCGCCACGCTGGTGATCTGGCCGAACGTCGTGCTGAACTGGTCCGTGCTCGGGAGCGCGAATAGCACGTGATTGAACGCGTTGGTCGCTTCGCCGCGGACCTGCAACTCCATGCCGCGCTCGTTCAACTTCCAGCGCTTGTTGATCGATAGATCCACGTTGTTCATCGTGGGTCCGCGCACGTCGCTGAAGCGGAACGGGAAGGTCCGGTAGTGGTACGACGCCGGGCGCGTTGCCGTATTGCGCGAGAAGCCGGCGTTGATATTGAACCACTGGTCTGCTGTGTGCGGTCCGTTGTGAATGTCGTCCGGGTTGCCGAAAAATACCACGTCGCCCCAGGTGAGCGGTACGCCGGACTGCATGATGTAAATAGTGGAAAGTTGCCAACCGCCGATGATCGTGTTCACCATGGCTGGAGCGTTGGCAAAGAACTTCGCGCGGCGTCCGAACGGCAGTTGATACATAACCGCCGCGGTGACTCGATGCTTGCGGTCGGCGGCAGATAGCGAGCGGTAGGGCACTGCATCGCCGGGGTTGAGATAGCCATCGGCGAGCATGTTCTTTGACCACGTGTAGGAGCCATTGACTCCGAGGCTCGTTGAGAAACGGCGATTCACCTGCGCCTGCAGCGAGTGATACCAGGAGTAGCCTTGCTGGACTGTCGTCGTCACGGACGTGAATTCAGGATACGGCTTGAGCAGACTTTCGCGTGAGATGGTGTTGTTGGAGCCGAGCGTACCGTTGACTCCGGCGATCTTCGCAAAAGGATTTGCCACATTGGCGGCAAGGTAGTTCACGCGCTGCAGGTCGAAGAACGGGCTGCGTGAGAGTTGATCGTTGCCGATCACGTTGAGATCTCGCGAGACCTCCATCTTGAGCGATTTGTTGCCGACATAGGCGAGTTGTACGACGCTGGAGCGGCCCAGTTGCTTCTGGAAACTGGCCTGCCAGCGCTGATTGTACGAGGCCTGCGGAGTGGGATTAAAAAAGGTAATGCCGTTGCCGACATCGGTCATCAAGCCTTGCGATGCACCTACCGGATTCAGGATCCCATCGGGGAAGGGGTTGGAAAGCGTGCTGTAAAAAGTGAGGCCGCTGTCCTTGGTCGGGATGAACGAGGTGTTGCGTTCGAAGCCGTTCTGCGTCACGTCCGTGCGGCGCAGGCCCATGCCGGCGAAGTACATGCCATAGCCGGCGCGGAAGACCGTGTTCTTCCAGAAGGTGTAAGCAAGGCCGATGCGGGGCATCAAATTGTTCTTATCACGGGCCCAGAGTTCGCGCGGTTGTCCGTCGAGGCCGGCGAAGAGCAGTCCGCCGCGCACCTGAAACTTAGACGGCGGCAGTTCGACGGTGGGGTTGGCCGAGTAACTGGCAGCGTACGCGGCGCGCGCCTGGGCATCAATGGGTGACAACACGTTTGTGTCGAAGTTGCGGATGCTGCGATCATAGCGCTCGGTGAGCGGCCCTTCCAGTTCGTAGCGCAGACCGATGTTGATGGTGAGGTTCCGGCGCACGCGCCAGTTGTCCTGAATGTAGCCAGCCCATACCGTTGATTGCTCGGCGAAGTCGGCATTGCGGGCGATGAAGCTGCTGGCGTTGGGCAGGCCGAGCAGGAACGAGGCCATGCCTTGCCCGATCGGCGATGTGGTGGAGTTGTCGAGCGGGCCGCGCGTCCAAGTCGGATCGAAGATGAAGTCGCCGCTGCGCGTGGACGTGCCGTTGTACTTGTTCTGGCGGTAGGCGCGGGTCTCCATGCCGAAATCCAGGCTGTGATTGCCGCGCAGTTTGGTGAGGGCGACGACCAGCGAATGCGTGTCCATGAAGCGCGCTTCGCCGGTGTTGAGGCTGGTGAAATAGCCGTTGATGTTGAAGACGGGGAACTCGCGCTGGTCGGCACTGATCTGGTCGTTGAATGATTTGGGGAAACCGAGGGAAGTCAGATCGAAACCGCGGCCGCGCAATGGAGTGGTCTGGCGTGTGAACCGCGTGTAGCCGTAACGCAGGTTGAGAACGAACGTCGGGGAGAAGGCGTAGACATCGTCGAGCGAAGCGCCCACCGGCAGATAGTATTCGCGCAGGCCGCTGGCCTGTGTGCCGAAATAATCCAGGCGATTGGTGTCGCGCTGGTACATATTGCCGCGCATGTAAAGGCGGTTGTTGGCGTTGAAGTTGTGATCGATGCGGACCGTGTGTGTGTAGTAGTAGGCGGCTTCGGTGAGGTTCGGTTGGGGGAAGTTGTTCTTGTGGTCGATTGTAGTGCCGGAATCAAGCGGCAGCGCGAAGTAGCTCATCGCCTTGATCGAAATCGGATTGAACAGGCTGGATGGAATGATGTTGCCGGGGAAGGGATCCTGCTGATAGCGAGTGGTGCTGCCGGTCTGCTGGCGGCGTGTGAACGGGTTGTAGATTTGATAAGTGCCTCTTCAGCAGAATCTGTGGGGTGATTCCGGTTCCGGCAGTCGTCCCAAGTTGTGATAAAGGGCCATTTCCATCGCGTTGAACGTGCGAAAGCCGTAGGAT